>Ga0163153_10000707_pt1 | contig 56605 bp, 49 predicted proteins | sample OliLakLV19MP6IB1_FD_148629 | JGI IMG/M metagenome (GOLD analysis project Ga0163153, IMG submission 148629) | Freshwater microbial mat bacterial communities from Lake Vanda, McMurdo Dry Valleys, Antarctica - Oligotrophic Lake LV.19.MP6.IB-1 | ecosystem: Environmental > Aquatic > Freshwater >... | reverse complement strand
GTTCCTGAGCAATATTGAGAGTATCCTGACCGGTGAAGAATATCAGCAGGATAAACAAGGCCGGAGAAGGGCATTGGAAGGATTAAGTGATATTTTGCAAAAGACGCCCCGCTTTCAAACCATTTTTTCCAATGTTGAATTGGAAGGGTCTAGAGGCGGCAGATCTTATATGAGCCCGCTTTCCTGGCGTGAAGTAGAAGATTTATGCAAAAAGTATGGAGGGGATGCTTTAGTTTCCATTGAAATGTTTGATTCCGATATTCAATCCACGACCAGCAGCCGCTCTTTAAAAGAAAAAGATAAGGATGGAAAAGAAATCACCCGGGTAGTCTTTGATGGCAAAAGGCAGGGCACGGTCAACCTGGGCTGGAGGTTCTATGACCCCCTTACCAAAAGTATCCTGGATGAGTATAAAGATACCGACCGTGAAGAATATACCAGCAGCGCGGCCAATAGCCAGCAAAATGCCCTTCAAAATCTTAGAAAATCCTATGAAATCGTCAGGGACCTGGGTAATAAATTAGGCAATAAATACGGTAAACGCATTGCACCGGTCTGGATCACCCTTTCACGCACCTACTATAAAGAAATTAAAGGCAACAACAAAGAAAGATTCGAACAGGCTGCCCGCTATGCTGACGCGGGTGAATGGTTACGTGCGGTCGATATCTGGGAAAAAATAGCCTCTATCCGATCCGATAAAGAAGCTGCCGGTAAAGCTACCTACAATCTGGCCGTAGCCGCAGAAGTCAATGGCCAGCTCAATACCGCCTTGCAATATGCAAAAGATGCGTACACTCAGTTTAATGATAAAAAAGCCAAAAACTATATCCGTACCCTGGAACAACGCATTCAGGATATGGAGGTCACCAGCAGACAAATGCACGAACGAAAAACCAGTTAAACAGGGATTGAGGAATCCACCAAATGCCGGAATACAGCACTAAAAAAGCCCGGTTTGCCTGCTCCGTTTGTATATTCAAAAATCTTCCTACCTTGTTATTTCTAAACCAAATTTGAATGAAAACAAGGCAGATTGCACTCATTCTCTATTGCTTAAGTTTCACCCTGATCATCCAGGCCCAGACTATTAAAGGAAAGATAATTGATGACGTCACCGGAGAAACCCTCATCGGAGCCAATATCCTCATCAAAGGCACGGACAATGGCACGATTACTGATTTTGACGGGGCATTTGAATTAAAAGTAACCAGCCTTCCGGCTATCCTTACGATCTCTTATTTAGGATACAAGTCTAAAGATGTCGAAGTCAAGGAAGCCAGATCCAACCTGAATATTAAACTGGAATCGGAAGCCATTACACTTGGAGTAGTGGAAACAGTTGGCCAACGGGTTTCAGACAAACAAAAAGCATCACCCCTCACGGTGGAATCACTGGATGTATTAGGTATTAAACAAGCCGCCAGCGATAATTTTTATGATGGACTGGGGGCACTTAAAGGTGTAGACCTGACCGCTGCATCCCTGGGGTTTAAAGTAATCAATACCCGCGGATTCAACAGCACCAGTCCGGTGCGTTCCCTTCAGATCATCGATGGGATAGACAATCAGGCACCAGGCTTAAACTTTTCTTTGGGCAATTTTCTCGGGTCCTCAGAATTGGATGTACTGAGAGTAGATATGGTCCAGGGTGCCAGCAGTTCCTTTTATGGCCCCAACGCTTTCAACGGGGTAATCAGCATGGAAACCAAAAATCCTTTTTATCAGAAAGGGTTGAGCGTATATGCCAAAGCCGGAGAACGCAATATGCTGGAGACCGCATTCCGCTGGGCTGCTACCACAAAAAACAAAGACGGCCTTGAACGTTTTGGATATAAAGTGAATTTTTCATTTTTAAGGGCGGATGACTGGATCGCAGACAATTACGAAGCAGTGACGGGGACTCCTTCGCTGGCCAGCAATCCAGGTGGTTATGATGCCATCAATATTTATGGCGATGAATACCAGGCCAGCAATGACCTTACCTCCTCGCTTCCCTGGTTATTTCCTGGTATTGGGGTATGGCACAGACCGGGTTATAAAGAAATCGACCTGGTAGATTATGGTACCCGAAATATCAAAGCCAATGCGGCGCTGCATTTCAGGACCCGGCCTATCCAAAAAGACGAATCACCGGAATTGATCCTTGGAGGAAATTTCGGTTCCGGGACTACCGTATATCAGGGAGACAATAGATTTTCCCTGCGGGATATTTTATTCTTCCAGGGCAAAATGGAATTCAGAAAAAGGGATAAATTTTTTATCCGCGCCTATTTTACCCAGGATGATGCAGGCAACTCGTATGACCCTTATTTTACTGCATTAAAGCTGCAGGAGCTCGGCAAATCCAACAGGTTTTGGTCGACAGATTATATCAACGTCTGGCAACGCGTCTACGAACCGAAAATATTTGAATCCGGCTATCCCAGGCTTAAAGTAATGGTCGATCCCAATGGAAATTTTACCACTTCTTTTGATCAGGTTGCTGCCACCCAGTGGATCAATACCCACCAGGAACTTCTGAAACAATACCATTCGGAAGCATCTGCCCTCGCTCAGAAAGGAAATCCTTTGTTTAGTACCCAGGATGCTTATGAAGTAGGGACCGCCCGCTTTGACGAAGCTTTTAACCAAATACGCACCACCTATAATAATGAAGGGGGTACACGATTTTATGATAATTCTGCATTGTACCATGCCCATGGGGAGTATAAATTTAATCCCCGGTTTGTGAATACCTGGACGGTCGGAGGCAACATGCGGTTATATGCTCCGGAAAGCCGCGGTACCATATTTTATGATACGGCGGGTACAAAAATCACCAATTTTGAATTCGGTTTTTATACCGGCATGGAGAAAAAAACCAATAACGATAAATTTACTTTTTCTGCCACAGCCCGTCTGGACAAAAACGCAAATTTTGGATTCTTATTCAGCCCGGCAGCTTCCGTAGTTTTCAAACCCAAAGCGGGTAATTTCCTGAGATTTTCATTTGCCAGTGCCATTCGGAACCCTACCCTGTCCGATCAGTATTTATTTCTTAATGTAGGGCGGGCAATTCTGGCAGGCAATATCAACGGAGCTCAGGGATTAATTACCGTCAATTCCTTTTTTGATTATGTCAATACCCTGGACACCCGGTTACTTAAATACTTTGACATCGATCCAATACGTCCCGAAAAAGTCAAGACGTTTGAAGTGGGTTATCGTACCACGTTGTTCAACAAATTGTTCGCAGATATGGGATATTATTACAGCATATACAATGATTTCCTTGGATATAATATTGGTATAACCGGCACGTTTGATCCGATATCCGGTTTTCCATCCAATATCCAGGCCTATCGTTATGCAGCGAACTCGACCAATCAGGTGACCACCCAGGGCGCTTCCATTGGTCTGAGTTATTATTTTAGCAAATATTATCAGCTTAGCGGCAATTATTCCTGGAATAAACTCAACAAAGATTTTGAGGACGACCCGATCATCCCGGCTTTCAACACCCCGGAACACAAATACAATCTCGGTTTTAGTGGTAGGGATATCCCTTTAAAAATAGGTGGTATGCGGCTGAACGAATTTGGCTTCAATATCAATTACAAGTGGATCGATGCGTTCCAGTTTGAAGGATCCCCTCAGTTTACCGGCTTTATCCCTTCTTATGATTTGCTGGATGCCCAGATCAATTGGAAACTCCGTCCGCTCAATACTACCATCAAATTGGGTGCATCGAATCTCCTGGATAACCGGCAATTCCAGGCTTATGGAGGCCCTAAAATCGGCAGGTTAGCTTATCTTTCCCTGCTCTATGAATGGAAAAAAATTAACTGACCATGTATTAAAAATTGTATAATTTACCACTCAATTAACAAGAAGGTATGAAAAAAATTAAGCTCTTTATCCTAATAATGACCCTATGTTCTTTTGGAATGTATGGTCAAAAGATACGGTATATTAATCAGGTCTTTGACAGTTTTAATGTAACCCACACATTTTACGGTACCAATATCACGGTGTTGGCCAGCCCCACTCTTATCAAGGTGCCATTACCGGTAAGTATATTTACCCCTAAGGGGGATACGGTTAAAAACAGACCTTTAGTTATTTATGCTCACACAGGTAATTTCCTACCCTATCCTACCAACGGCGGTACCAATGGCAGGACATCCATATTTGGTAACCCAGCATGGGCGTCCCTGGCTCAGTTGGGGATGGGATTTCCTGTCGATTCTGCTTTAATTGAAATCTGTACCCGGTTGACTAAAATGGGCTATGTAGTAGCCGCTATGGATTACCGCTCCGGCTGGAACCCAATTGCAACGACCCAGGGTGAAAGGGTAAATACCCTGATCAATGCTGCTTATCGTGGAGTTCAGGACTTCAGAACATTAATACGCTACTTTAAATTAACAGCCAAATTGCAAGGCAATCCTTATGGAGTGGATACCTCTAAAATAGTAGGCTGGGGCCAGGGTACCGGTGGTTATATCACGCTGGCTGCGTCGGTATTGGACAGGTATTCGGATATAGTGAATGCTTCCGAAGGCAAATTTATAGGCGGAACGGCTGCTATGCCTGTTCCTTATGTGATCGAATCCATTCATGGGGATATTTACGGGACTGCTTTTGGCAAGCATCCGGTCACTGGAGATACCTTATCCCTGCCAAATCACGTAGGTTATGGTTCTGACTTCCAACTCTGTGTAAATATGGGAGGGGCACTCGCGGATTCAGCCTGGTTGGATGCCACCGACCTACCTTTGATTGCTTATCATGAGCCCAGGGACCCTTTTGCTCCTTATAAGGAAGGGATTGTATTGGTGCCGGTTGTAAATCTGCCTGTAATTAAAGTCCAGGGATCTTATGTAGCTACAAAAAAAGCAGATTTGTTGGGCCTTCAGAAAAAAATGAGGGATTTAAAATTAAATGATATTTATACTCAAAATGCCAATAAGAAAAACGATGGTATTGAAGGACTCTATCCCGTCACTGGTGACAATCCATTCGATTCCGATCCCTGGAATTGGTGGGACACTACAGTCATAGTAGCAGCCAACAGCAGAAACGGTTTATTGACCAATCCCAATATGTCGGCTGCCAAAGCCAGGCGCTACATCGATACCCTTATTGGTTATTTTGCTCCGCGAGCTTTTGCCGTGCTCAATCTAGGTACCTTTGTCAATACCCCCGACCTGTTAAAAGACTATGAGGTAGGGTTCAAAATGATGCCCAACCCCATGATCAATCAAACCTTGCTGCAAACCAATCTCAGGTACCCAATGAAATCCGTGACGATCTACGATTTAAATGGTAAAGTGCTGCGATCTATGCCCAAAATCAATACCAACAACCTGACTATTTACAGAAATGAATTGCCACAGGGCGCTTATTTCCTTCAGGTAGGATTTGAAAAAGGGGTAATTGCCAAGACGATATTGATCCAATAATAAAAGAAGAATAGCTTTATCAGCTATCTTTATAAAATAAGCAGCAAAAAAGCCTGATGAAATTCATCAGGCTTTTTTATTTTTCATTTGTTTGAATATTGTTAATACGTGCAAGTCTGTCAACTCAGTTCTTTCAGCGCATGCAGGAATAATTGCATTTCTTCCTGAGTGCCTATACTCACCCGGCACCATTGTTTATTGTCAAAACTCCAGGAACGCAGGCTTACTTCTTTCGCCTGCATCATTTGGACAAACTCTTTTCCTTCTTTTTTAATCGGGAAAATTAAAAAATTGGTATAAGAAGGCAGGGGCTCATAACCGAGCTTTTGCAGTCCGGCTACCGTCATATCCCGGACTTCCGTATTCTTTTGTATACAGTACTTTTTAAACATTTCATCGTCCAGGGTAGCCAATGCACCATGCATCGAGGGTGCATTCATACTAAAATCCCAGGTCCGGTATTTTTCCAATTCTTTTATAAATTCTTTGGAGGCCATGACATAGGCCACGCGCAATCCTGCAAAACCATGCACCTTAGACAGGGTTTTACCAATCATAACATGGTCTCCTGCCTTGAGCCGCTTAAGCATACTGTGCCTGGCGGCGTCCGGTATATAATCATTGTATGCTTCGTCTACAAAGACGAGGTTTTTTCGGCTCACCCGTTCACAAAAACGACTCAGTTCATCCGGATCGACAATGGTACTGCATGGGTTACCGGGATTGCAGATATAGAGCAGCTTGGTTTTGGGAGTCAATGCTGCTTCCATTGCCGGTAAATCATGTTGATATTGTTTGTTCAAAGGTACTTTGATCCATTGCCCACCAATGGCGGTGGCGGTAGTCAGCATGAGGTCAAATGTCGGATGCGCCGAAACCAGGTCACCGTGCTCCAAGCCAGTCACTGCGCCCACCAAATTGAGCACTTCGGATAGCCCTGCACATAAAAAGACCTGTTCAGGTTTAATTCCTTCGTAGTTTGCAATCTTGTTTTTTAGTTCAATAGCCACTGCCCTGGAGTAGAGATTGGCATCTTTAAAACCGTGAATGATTGCCATTTTGGCACGGTCAGAGGGTCCATATGGATTTTCATTGGAAGTCAGCCTGGCCTTGATTATTCCTGGTGCATCTTCCATCATCCACCGGCCGGTGCCCGGGTGTACCTGTTGGTGATATCGTTGTTCTTCCGCCCGCATTGAAAATGGAATGGTGCTCCCGAGGGCAAGCCCCAGTCCGGTTTTCATCCATTGTCTTCGGTTGTAATGTGATTCCTGCATAGTTATCAAATTTAGATTTCTAAAGTTAGCAAATTTCTTAAATGCACAATCCTCCAATTGACCTAAGTGGGCACTCCCGCTGCTTTTGGAGCCACAATTTTCTCCTTAATATGGTGGATAAAATCTCCTGTTTAATCGTGGCTTTCACCCTCATGCTGATTTCAAAACAGGTTTGGGGATCCGGTACTTTATTTCATTTGGATTTCTTAGTATCTTTCCTGAAACTAAAAACATGAAAATTTTAATAACTATTATTGGCCTTTTAACGGTCTCCGCGCTGACAGGTCAAAAAGGATGGATTACATTATTCGATGGTTCTTCATTGACCGGATGGCATACCTTTAAAAAACCAGACGTGATGGGATGGGTCATCGAAGACGGAGTCTTGACCACAGATGGCAAAGGTGGTGACCTGGTCACCAATAAAGAATATGGTGATTTTATCCTTGAATTCGATTTTAAGGTCAGCCCTAAAGGCAATAGTGGCGTGGTATACAAGGTTCAGGAACCGGTTGCCGATGCCGCATATTTTGCAACTTATAGCTCAGGTCCTGAATTTCAATTAATCGATGATGTCAACTACCCTGCACCATTAAATGCGACCCAAAAAACCGGTGCCAATTATGATATGCATCCACCGAACACCATGGCTTCCAAACCAGCTGGTGAGTGGAATAAAGGGATCATACAGGTAAAGAAAAATAAAATCACCCATAAAGTCAACGGGAAAGTGGCGGTTGAATATACTTATGGCGATCAGGCCTGGATTGAAGCTGTAGCTAAAAGTAAATTTGCCAAATGGCCTTATGCCAAACCACATGCTACCGGAAAAATCGCCTTGCAAGGTCATAATGACCGTGTTTATTTTAAAAATATTAAGATCAAAGAACTCTAGGGTTTTTTTCAACTCTTAACTAATCCTAACTGAGGTATGCAGAAAATTGCAATGCTGGGGTCCGGCTTTATCGGACGTTTTTATGCCGAAGCTATTCATGGACAACGGGGACGTGACCGGGTGGTTGCTGTCTACGCCCGGAGCGAAGCCAACGCGAAGAAGTTCGCAGCGGATTACGGTTGTCCGATCTGGTCTACGGAGATGGAAGATATTGTCTCCAACCCTGAAGTAACCATGGTATGTATAGCCCTTCCCAATAATAAACACGAAGAAGCCGTGCGCCTTTGTGCCAAACATCATAAAAATGTAGTTTGCACTAAACCGCTGGGACGAAATGCTGAAGAAGCTTATACCATGATGAAGTTGGTGGAGGATGCCGGTATATTCGCCGGTTATCTGGAAGATTTATGTTATACCCCAAAGTTTATTAAAGCGCTGGCTATGGTTAAAAACGGTTCGTTGGGAAGAATCCTGTGGGCCAAGTCCAGGGAAACACATCCGGGACCGCACAGTGATTGGTTTTGGGATAAAGAACAAGCCGGGGGAGGCTGCATGCTGGACCTGGGCTGTCATTGTGTTGAAATAGCCCGGAACTATATAGGAAAGGACATCAAACCGGTCAGAGCTTTTTGCTGGGCTGCGACTCAGGCAAAGCCGATAGAAGCTGAGGACCACGCCATTGCTCTGATAGAATATGAAAACGGAGCAATTGGCCAATTTGAAACGTCCTGGTCATTCCGTGGAGGCATGGACCTCAGGGATGAAGTGATGGGGACGGAAGGGACCATATGGATAAACAGTTTTTTGCGCACCGGCTTTGAAGCGTATACCTCCGGAAAGGGGGGGGATTATATCTCTGAAAAAGCAGAATCCAACAGCGGCTGGCTTTTCCCGGTAGGTGATGAAGTTAATGAATTAGGTTACAATCATATGTTTACCGATATGTTTTCAGCAGCAGAAGAAGGACGCGCTCCGGAAGAAACGTTTTATGACGGTTATGTGGTCAATGCCATCCTGGATGCCTGTTATAAATCTGCTGAATCTGGCAAATGGGAACCGGTAGATCTTAAAATCTGGAAAGGCCAGACCGGATTGCAAAAAATATCCGGTTACCAGGACTATGACACAGATCATTATTTTATCAAAGAAGAAGTAACCCACGATGGGCGGCATAAAATTATACTGAAACAAAAAGCGGGTGGTAAAATCATAGAACGAGACATCCAAAAAACCTGATTTTATTGGACTGAAATGTTTACAACCTGGTAAAGTTAAAAAATCAATAACATGCTTTAAATTAGTTACTGATTTTTTTCATGACTAAAACCTTAAATGTTTATGGATGCAATTCTTCCCTATTTAGTCAATGCCATCTTCGGTGCAGGCGGAGGATGGATAGCTACATTGCTTAAGAAAAACGGATTGGGGATGGTCGGCAACTTATTGTCGGGCGCCATCGGGGGTAATATTTTGCCCTTGATTACCTCAGCGTTGGGTTTGTTTGCCATTACAGAAGGGGGCAACAACCTTGACGTGGCTTCGATCGTTACCGCTGTTTTGGGTGGTGGTGCCGGTTCTTTATTGGGCGGGTTATTTAAGAAAGCCTGAGCGTATTAAAATTATTTTTTGATTAAAAAACATCAGGACCTTGTCCGGGTGACTTTTTTTATTTTTGAACACTCTTATAGAAATTCATTCACTTCCTATCCCGGCTTTTAATCAAAACCATCGCAAATTCGATACCTGGTTGATTATTTAATCTTTTTATAATGCGACCTTAACGCAGCTTAACTAAGATAATGCGTGTATATATCAAACATGACTAACATGAAAACCATTATCAACTTTTTATTTTCGATTTGCTGTGTTACCTCCTTATTTGCTCAAAATAGCCTGGTGATCACCGCAGGGCCTTCTTTACAAAATGTAACTACTGCGGGTTTACAATCCTCGATGAGGCCCGACTACAAATTCCACCATGGCTTACAAGCCCAGGTGATGTGGTCACAGGATTTTTCACCCCGTTTTTCACTGATTACCGGATTGGGATATACTGAAAAAGGGTTCAAGTTAAATGAGGGATTTGATCTCGACATCCTCAATTTGCCCATTAAAATCGGCGTAGAAGCAAATACCACGCTGCGCTATGCAGAATTGCCCGTACAAATGAAGTATACTTTTAATGATGGTCCGGTAGCTTTTTATGCTTTGGCTGGGCCCGCTATCGGATATGCTATGAGTGGAGAAGTAAGGACCAAAGCAAACCTGATCTTCGACATCAACCTGCTCAGGACCAAACTGGACCTGAACGACAATATCTACCGGAGGGTTGAACTCAGTGGCATCCTGGGCCTGGGAGCAGAAATTAAATTTGAACAGGGAGCTCTGCTTGCCCAGGTCAATTATCAGCAGGGGTTTAGCAGGGTAATAGACAATACCCTGATTGACCTCCGTCTTAAAAATTATGGATTTGGAATGAATATTGGATATCGTATATACTTGTAAAGAGTTTTTTAATCACTATAATTCAAGCGTGTGGCAACCTACCGGTTGCTGCACTTTTTTAGTTATTCAACATGGTAAAGATTTAAGGAATACCTGATATTGTTATCCGGTGATAAACCTCATTTTACGCCTATGGTTTGCCGTATACCTGACAAAACGGCCTTCCAAAACATATTCAAAAAAGAACGCGAGGGGTCACGTTTATAATTCACTTGTTCAATCCTCACTTGCCCATTTTTTTTGGAATTCGAATTTCGGATTAAGATATTTGCAGCCAGCTGTGTTAAACCATCCTTTTTTAATTCCTGCGTGTCTTCATCGAGTTTCAATACATTAACTTTGAGGTTATCGTAAGCCAATTTGACTTGTCCTTCCATCCCATAAATATTGCCGCTGAAATCAAACTCCAATCCATTGACCCTGCCTTTGCTAAATTCGAGTGCTGCTAACGGTCTGGACATGGGATTCAATTTGGAAGCATCCAAAGCACCGAGTGTTCCCTTTACGTCAAAGATCCCATTTGGACGTCCCAGGTAAAACCTCCAGTTTAACCTGACCGTGCTTTGATTTAAAAAGAGCGCGTTCATATCGACGGTCAGCACCTTGTATTTTTCAATCATCAGGCTATCGTTGGTAAAATTTCCAATTGTACAATTCAGATTATAAAATTGAAGTTTACCCGGTTGTTGCGTTTTTTCCCCGATTAATTTATATTCCAGATAACCATTTTGAATAATAATTTTTCCAAGGTGAATGGGAATGGGCAATTCATTTAATAAACTTTGCAGGTTTTTATCCAACCTGTTTTTGCGGTCGCGTTTCATGGTAAGGTCGCGGTACAAACGGAATTGAGGTGTCGAAATAATCATGCTATCGGCGAATAGTTTATTCTCAAAAAATTTATTGACATTCAGATTGGTCAGATGGATGTTGTTTGTAACCAGATAAAACCGGTCTTTTTGGGTCGTAAACTGTTTTACATAGGCATCTTCACTTAGAATGGGCCAGATATGGAATTCTTTAATCTCTACACGTCGTGCTGCGGAGTTTAAAGAAAAACCGTCCAGGTTGAAGTCGTAAAGTTTATTTGCAGAAGTCCAGGCCAAACGGGCACATTCCACATTAACTTTCCTGGAAAAAAGAAAACGGCTGGTGTCGGCATTGCTGGCACTATCGACTTTAACATCGATCAGGGCTACTGAAATATTGTTCAATTGTATGCTGGGCTTCTTTTCATTTAAACTGGAAACGGTAATATGTGCACCGGTAGTTAATATGGTGTCGATCGATATCAAATCCAGGTTGCCCAAAATCTGCTTATAAACCTCCAGCGAAGTCGAGCTTATAGAATCTTTTCCCAGTCCTGTCCGAATAATTTCGATCATAGGATTCTTTAATTCCAGGATCCTTCCCTCCAGTTCGTTTGCTATCAGAACTTTGGGTGTTACCACACCTCTTACATGGATTTCGGGAATCCGGATATTAATTAAAAATGATGGGGTCTGGACCATTTGAGCCAACCCATAAATCCGGGTGCTGTCATACCGGAGGCTGAAGTTATATATGGAAAGGGATCCTGCCATTTCATCGAGAATAAGGTCATCATAGGTTACCTGGTATAGTCCTTGACTTTTTTCGTGGACGGTTTGTACCACCTTACTTTTAATAAAATCTTTTTTATACCAGTTCCACCACAGCAATCCTGCGCCGAGGAGGGTCAAAATTAATACCAGGATACCCCCGCCTTTTAGACTGCTGCTGAGACCAGAGACACTCTTATTCAAAGTCGGTTTTATTGATTTCATGTTCATTAACCTGTCTTCCAGGTTGAAGTGTTTCGCTCATCATTAGACATTTAACCTGTCCTCCTGCTTCGGAAAACTCATTATTTAAAATTGTACGGTTCATTATCAGTAGATTACAAATGGTTGAACGCTTAAGCTCTCCTGATCCAGATTTGGCATGAAAATTGGATTACCGTCTTGGTGTAAGGACTTTTTAATCCCAAAAACAAAGTGTGGATACTCTTCCGAAGGTTTCCGCACTTTTTTTGTTTCCTGTAGTCCAAAGTAAAACTCCCTCGGATCGATAAATTGTATCCTTCAATTAGATTTTGTTGTTATTTTTGTTGCCGTTAACAAAATGTCATGGAACAAACAAAAAAAGAATCAACCCGGACCTTGTGGATTTACACGGCGATTTCCTTTATTGTAATAGTCGCTTTTCTGGCAATTAAACCGGAGTGGTTTTGGGTGGCTTTACCGTTTTTCGGCACCTATTTGGTGAAGGCTTTTGGGGTAATTTGATCCTCAGGATTTTTCAAATAACCACCACAGGGGTTTTTTTCCGTGTTTAATCTGATAGTTTAGATTTATATCCTTTTGGATATATTCCATCGCTTCATCCAGCGAATCTGTAATCTTGACCAAATGGATATCCTCAGGAGAAATAGTTTTGTAAGAGACCATATCATCCAAAAAATGGAATAATTTAGTCCAGAATTCTTTCCCGATCAATACGACAGGAAAATCATGAACCACATTGGTCTGCATCAAGGTGATGGTCTCAAACAATTCATCCAGGGTACCAAAACCTCCTGGTAACACGATAAAAGCATAAGAATATTTGAGCAACAAGGTTTTTCTTACAAAAAACAGGTTGATTGTTACAGATTGATGCACGTAAGGATTGGGCGATTGTTCAAACGGCAACAGGATATTGATACCTATCGATTTGCCCCCATTCTCGAAAGCCCCTTTATTGACTGCCTCCATCAGACCGGGTCCTCCGCCGGTAACGGTTACAAAACCCGATTGAGCAATTCGTTTACCCACTTCTTCCCCGAGTTTATAAAATTCATGGCCTGATTTAAACCGGGCGCCACCAAAGACGGTGATCGCTGGTCCCATAAAATGTAAAGTCCGGAATCCTTTTATAAATTGCCACCATACTTTTAATGCAAAGAGGAATTCAAAGGTCCTTGGTTTGGGACCTTCGAGAAATAAAAATTCAGCCTTGGGAATTATGCCAGTTTTACCAGCCATCAGGATTTGGGTTTGACCGTAGGATATTTAATACCCAATTGTTCCAAGTAGGTATTGTATTTGGTCTCGTCGTAATAATATGGTTTAAGTTTTGGTCGATAAACATCCATAATGTCCTTGTTGAGGTAAATGGCCGGTTTGTCTTCTTTGGAAACCATCGGCACATATTTGATCTCCATACCTTGTTCATTTTTAAAATATGCCCAGGACTGGATCACCAGTTCAGGTTTGGTAAAAAAATCAATCAGAGTCATCGCTTCTGCTTTAGCCCCGGCAATCACTCCTTGGTATGCAATCGGAGTAGCCATCGAAACTGCATTGGACCAATGGTGTCCCTGCAAACCGGGTATATTCGAAGGATAGCCCAGCGTAATGGTAGGCAGTTTCCAGGAAATATCACCGATATCATCAGATCCTCCGCTGACCGGGCTTGACCTGGGGGCTTCGAGGGTATCCAATCGGCTGGACAATCCTTCCTTTTGTGCAGAGCCCACCTCAGCTTGCAAAGCCTTGGCCAGGGTCTGATCCGCCTCACTCCACGCCGGCAAACCGATTTGCCGTATATTTTGATAGGCAGCTTCGGCCATGGGTCTATTAAAATGCCTGGGCCAAGCGGAGCCCAATACTTTTCTCTTCACCGTAGTGCCAGTCATCAACGCGGCACCATCAGCAATCCGATTTGCTTTATCATAGAGATTCATGATTTGCGGATACGTAATGTGCCGCAAATAATACCAGATCGAAGCTTTGGATGGAACCACATTGGGTTGATCCCCCCCGTTTCGAATTACCGAGTGGGAGCGCTGCAGGGGATCCAGGTGTTCACGTTGATATTGCCAACCTATACTCATGAGTTCAACCGCATCGGCAGCACTTCGCCCTCTCCAGGGGGCAAAACCGGCGTGGGCGGCTTCTCCGGTAAATTCATATTCGACTGAAATCAGCCCCGTACCCTGGGCCTGACCATACGTCACGTTTAAATTACTATTGACATGAGTAAAGAGGCAAAGGTCTACGGAATCAAAATATCCATCCCGGGTATAAAATGCTTTGGTGGCCACCAACTCTTCAGCGACCCCTGGCCATAAGATCAGGGTCCCGGATATTTTTTCTCTTTGCATGACTTCCTTTACGGACAAAACACTGAGGATATTTAAAGGTATTCCACTGTTGTGGCCTTCTCCATGTCCTGGCGCTCCTTCCACTATTGGATCATGATAGGCTACCCCGGGTTTTTGAGACGCTTTGGGGATACAATCCAAATCAGATCCTATAGCAATGATGGGTTTACCACTACCCCATTGAGCCCACCATGCGGTAGGAACACCGGATATACCTTTCGTCACTTTAAATCCGTTTTTTTCTAATATGCCACAGATATAATTGGACGTTTCGATCTCCTGAAAACCCAATTCGGCAAAACTGAATATTTTATCCACCATGACCTGGGCCGTTTTAGACTGTTGACTGATTTTGGTCATGACCTCTTCTTTCAAAGCCTCGATTTGTTGCCTGGAATACACTTTCTGACCGTATCCGGGGTACATGACTGACAGGAATAAATATAGAATCAGTGTCTTTTTCATTGAATAGTTTAAATGAAGAGCAAACTTAATTAAAAAAACAAAACCATCATAGACAACAAAGTATTGCTTACATTAGCCCCCGCAGTACCATATGCAAATTATAGACGCTCACCAACATTTCTGGAGGTATGATCCTGTTCAATACGATTGGATACAGGATAGTATGCAAACCCTCCGGCAAGACTATCTGCCGGAACATCTTCAAACTATTTATGAAACCAATCATATCAGCGGTTGTGTGGCCGTCCAGGCTTCATCTACGGAAGAAGAAACAACAACGCTGTTAAAATACGCCGATGAAAACGATTTTATTAAAGGCGTAGTCGGTTGGGTAGATTTATGCAAACCGGTCGTCGAAGAAAGGTTGCAACATTTTTCCAGTCATTCAAAATTCAAAGGCGTGCGCCATGTGCTTCAAAGCGAACCGGTAGACTTTATGGAACGTCCGGATTTTCTCGATGGCCTGGCGGCACTGGCCCCTAACAATCTTTGTTACGATATCGTCATCCATCCGCGTCATTTATTTTCGGCCTGGCAGTTGGTAAAAAAATTCCCGCATCAAAAATTTATTATTGATCATCTGGCAAAACCTGCCATCAAGTCAAAACAATTTGACAACTGGAAAGATCTGATGATGAATTTTGCCGATTGCCCCAATGTATATTGTAAGCTGTCCGGCATGGTCACGGAAGCGGATTGGAAACAATGGCGATATCCGGATTTTGTACCTGTACTCCAGGCAGCGGCGGAAATATTTGGGCCGGATCGTCTGATGTTTGGTTCGGACTGGCCGGTCTGTCTATTGGCTGCCTCTTACAAAAATGTCCTGGATATTGTTAAGACCTTTACCCAGGATTGGGACCAGGAAGAAAAAAATAAATTGTTTTATAAAAACGCGGTTCAATTTTATAATTTAGATGCCTCATGGATCTCGGAATAAAGGATAAAGTTTTTTTAATCACTGGCGGAGCCAAAGGAATCGGCAGATCTATTGCAATGACTATGGTTGCAGAAGGTGCCATCCCGGTAATCCTGGACAAGGATGACGATGCGGGTGCGGCTATTCTTCAGGAAATCAAAGCAACCGGTGGTCATTCAAAATTCCTTAAAGTAGATCTGACGGAATTTGATCAATGTATGGACGCGGTTGAATTTGCCGTTGCCGAATTTGGACGCCTGGACGGCCTCCTGAATAATGCAGGTATCAATGACAATGTAGGCCTCGAAACCGGCAACCCGGAAGCCTTTGAACACAGCCTTCAGAAAAACCTGATGCATTATTACAATATGGCTTACCTCTGTCTGCCCTATTTAAAAAAAACCAAAGGCACTATTCTCAATACCAGCTCCAAAACGGCTATCACCGGCCAAGGCGGCACTTCCGGTTACGTATGTGCTAAAGCAGGTATCCTTGGCCTAACCCGCGATTGGGCGGCTGAACTATTACCTTATAGCATCCGGGTGAATGCTTTGATCCCGGCCGAAGTCTGGACCCCATTGTACGAATGGTGGGTGGGGACTTTTCCGGATCCCCAGGCCAAAAAAGATCATATTGCCTCTAAAATTCCCTTTGAAAGAAGATTTACCCAACCTCAGGAAATAGCTGATATGGCTGTATTCCTGATTTCAAACAAGGCATCACACATCACAGGTCAATATGTCTATGTCGACGGGGGTTATACCCATCTGGACCGGGCACTGACCTGATCGACTTTTTATAAAATCTTTTTATGGCCCGATATTGTTTTGCCCTCGATTTAAAAGATGATCCACAGCTCATCTCGGAATATGAAAAATACCATGAGTCAGTATGGCCCGATATCCTGCAAAGTCTGAGGGATTCCGGCATCGTGAATATGGAAATTTACCGGGTAATCAACAGGTTGTTTATGATCATAGAAGGGGATGAATCCTTTAGCTTTGAACGCAAAATGGTTATGGATAAAGCCAACCCCAGGGTTGAGGAATGGGAAAAATTGATGTGGGGTTATCAACAAGGCTTGCCTGGCCTTGCGCCCGGTGCCAAATGGATGCCGGCCAAACTGGTATTTAAACTCTGATCGATATGATGTTTGACCTGTCCAATAAAACAATTGTCATTACCGGAGCCGGCAGCGGAATCGGCAAGGCTATAGCGACCACTCTGGCAGCTCAAAATGCCTTTGTCCATATCCTGGACCTGGATGAAGCTGCTGGCATTGCCGCTATGGAAGCTATTCACTCCATCGGAGGCCAATGCCGGTCCTCGATAGCCGATGTCAGTGATCTTGATAAAATAAAACAAGTCCTGGAAGAAATAGAAAGTGAATCTCCCATCGATATTCTCATCAATAATGCCGGGATCGGACACGTCGGCACAGCAGAAAACACTACCCCTGAATTTTTTGACCGGATCTACAATATCAATGTCAGGGGATATTACCATACTATCCATGCTCTCCTGCCCTACCTGATAAAAAGGTCTAAAGGCAATATTATCAATTTGGCGTCTGTCGCCGGTACGGTTGGCATATCCGAACGCTTTGCGTATTCTGTGAGCAAAGGCGCTGTATTGTCCATGACCCGTTCGGTGGCCAAGGATTTTATTAAACAAGGGATACGGTGCAACAGCATCAGTCCCGGCAGGGTACATACCCCTTTTGTGGACGGGTACATCGCTAAAAATTATCCCGGGAAAGAAGAAGAAATATTTGCTCAATTAGCTAAAACCCAACCGATTGGTCGCATGGGTGAGCCCAAAGAAATCGCTTCCCTGGCACTTTATCTCTGCAGTGATGAATCGGCTTTTGTAACCGGGACGGATTTTCCGATCGACGGGGGGTTTATTAAATTAAATTCCTAAGTGATCACGGCAGCCCTGGATCATTTCGTCCGGAAATAAATTAAAACCAATTGATTAATTATTTAATTATTTATTTAACCCTTTTTACCTTATAATTTAACTCCGCATGAAACTGATACGATTTGGTCCACCTGAATTAGAAAAACCGGGATTAATATTGAAAGATGGCAGCTATATAGATGTCAGCGATATCATTCCGGATTACGATGAATCATTTTTTGCTTCCGGACAACTGGCAGAATTAAAGGATTATCTGGAATCGAATGATCAATATCAACTCGTAGACCCGGGAGTCCGTCTCGGATCGCCGGTAGCCCGGCCTTCCAAATTAATATGCGTTGGACTCAATTATGCCCAGCATGCCAAAGAAACCGGGGCAGAAATACCTAAAGAACCGGTATTGTTTTTTAAATCCACGACTGCAATTTGTGGCCCGAACGATGACTTATTGATACCCCCCGGATCTTTAAAGACCGATTATGAAGTGGAGTTGGCAGTGGTGATTGGTAAAAAAGCTGCTTATGTTTCTTTAGATCAGGCATCAGATCATATTTTTGGATATTGCCTGCATAACGATTACAGCGAGAGAGCATATCAATTGGAGCGGGGCGGCCAATGGGTAAAGGGTAAAAGTTGTGACAGTTTTGCCCCTCTCGGCCCTTACCTGTTGACTTCGGACGAAATGCCTGATCCGCAAGCGCTGAGGTTGTGGACCAAATTAAATGATGAAATAGTGCAGGATTCATCCACGGCGGACATGGTATTTGATGTCAAGTTTCTGGTACATTATATCAGCCAGTTTATGACCCTCTTACCCGGCGATGTTATTTCCACTGGAACGCCATTTGGGGTTGGCCTGGGCAGAAACCCGCAACGTTTTGTCAATCAAGGAGATACGGTAGAAATAGGCATTGATTTCTTGGGTAGTTCAAAGCAAAGAGCCAAGAATGTCGTATCATTGCGGTAAAATTTAAGAGTATTTGGCTTTCCGGCCAGCTTGGGTCTTAGCATGGAAATATTGATTATCCTATTTCTTATCTTGTTGAATGGTATATTTTCCATGTCAGAGATCGCCATGGTTTCTGCAAGAAAGAGCCGTCTTGAATCTGCTTCAAAACGGGGCGATCAGAATGCTAAAATTGCCTTAGCAACTGCCCTGTCACCCCACCGGTTTTTATCTACGGTACAAATAGGAATTACCTTAATTGGTATCCTGATGGGTATTTATAGCGGCGAAAATATTACCAATGACCTGCAGGCTCAAATTGATACGTATCCCACCTTTGCAGAATATTCCCATTCCATAGCCATTGCCATAGTAGTTATAGTGATGACATTTTTTTCTTTGGTATTGGGTGAGTTGGTGCCGAAAAGAATCGGATTGTCCTATCCCGAGCAGATATCGAAAATAATGGCCAGGCCTATGAAGACCCTGACTGCAGTGGCTTCACCTTTTGTCTGGTTGCTGACCAATACCGGTGATCTGCTGATTAAATTTTTCAGAATCAAAAATTCACCGGACAGTAAAGTCACTGAAGAAGAAATTAAACAAATTATTCAGGAAGGCACTGAAGGCGGCGAAGTCCAGGAGATTGAACAGGATATTGTGGAACGGGTTTTCCACCTTGGGGACCGGAAAATTTCTTCCCTCATGACCCATCGAAACGAAATTGTATTCCTTGATGTCAATGCTACGGCAGAAAATATCAAACGAACGGTCAGCAATGAGCTGCATTCCGTGTACCCGGTCATGGAGGATGACAAAGACAATATCAAAGGGGTGGTATTTCTCAAAGATCTGTTTACCCATATCGATGACGATCACTTCAAACTGGTGGATTATATCAAACCACCCAAGTTTATGATCGAAAACACCAGCGCGTATAAAGCTTTGCAGCAGTTTAAGGATACCAAGGTACATTTTGGCATTATCACCGATGAATATGGCCAGGTGCAGGGCATGGTGACTATGAATGATCTATTGGAAGCCCTTGTAGGGGGCGCTGACGATTTTTACGAAAATGAATTTTCATTTCAAGAAAGGGAAGATGGCAGTTGGCTCATCGACGGACATTATCCTTTTGCAGATTTTTTACATTATTTCGGGCTCGATGACCTGGCCCCTGATTTTGAATTTAATACCCTTGGAGGCCTCTTGCTCCATCAGTTGAAACACCTACCCCGTGCCGGTGAAAAGATACAATGGAAGGATTTTGAAATAGAAGTCATCGATATGGACGGCGCCAAAATCGATAAGGTAATGGTAAAGAAAAAGTAGCCGGTGCAATCTATTCACCTCAACCCTCTTCAGTCTTTCCGATTTTCTTGGTCAAAAAAACACTACCAGCTTTAACCCCCGACACAATATGGAAAACCAATTATCGTCGGCCCATGATGATGCATATCCGGGTACGCCCTCCCAGGATGACATGCCTTCCTCGTCGGCACGATGTGCAATTTTTGCCGACTGCAAAAATTGGGTTTAACCATCCTTCCAGTTTTCCCAAAGATCTGGTCTTCTTGCCCGTGTTCTCTCAATAGCCTGTTCATGTTGCCATTCACGGATCAGTTTATCATTTCCACTCAATAATACATCCGGCACTTTCATGCCGTTAAAATCAGCTGGACGGGTATATACCGGGGGTGACAATAAACTATCCTGGTGGGAATCGGATAATGCGGATGACTCATCACCCATGATACCCGGGATCAGCCTGAGAATGGCATCGGTAAGCACTGCGGCAGCCAACTCCCCACCGGACAACACATAATCCCCAATAGAAATTTCCCTGGTTACATAGTGATCGCGGATCCGGTGATCAATACCCTTATAATGGCCGCAAATCAACAACAAATTTTGCTGGAGGGACAACCGGTTTGCTTCTGTTTGATTAAACACAGAACCATCGGGGGTCAGGTAAATAATTTCATCATACGATACCTGAGCCTTTAGAGACTCAATACATTGCGACAAGGGTTGTGCCATCAAAACCATTCCGGCAGATCCACCATAAGCATAATCATCGATCTGACGATAAGTCCCAATACCATAATCGCGCAAATCATGCACGTTGACTTGGATTAGCCCGGCCTGGACAGATCGCCGGTAAATAGCGTTATCGAATACACTATCAAAAAAACGGGGCAATGCGGCTATGATATCCAGCCTCATCGGGTCATGAACCTACTTTGATCAATTCCACATCAAAAATCAAGGTCGAAAACGGCGGGATGGTTGGACCTGCCCCGTTTTCTCCATAGGCCAGAAAATAAGGGATATACAGCCTGAATTTGGAGCCTTCATTCATCAATTGTAAAGCTTCAGTCCATCCTACAATCACCTGGTTGGTCATGAGTTGAATGGGTTCACCCCTTTTAATAGAACTATCAAATTCGGTTCCATCAATCAATTTACCCTCATAATGGACTTTGACACTATCCGAAGCTCCGGGTTTCCTGCCGCTTCCCTGGGTAATGATCTCATATTGTAAACCAGATTTGGTAACATGGATATTCGGTTTTTTCAGATTATCCGCTAAAAATTTTTCACCCGCTGCTTTGACGGGCCCAAATTCAAGCGCCTTTTTTTCTGCCAGGTAAGATTCGACAATTGTATTGCACTTCGCCAGATCAATTTTGGAGATATCGACGATAGCATGGAGGATGCCCTTGGATAAATCTTCGATATGCAATTCATTAAATCCTTGTGATTTTAAATTGGCCCCGATCAGGGAGCCCAGAGAATACGATAAACTGTCCTCTATTACGATGCTGTCTTTTGAAATCATAGTCTGCGCACTTGAAAAGGAAAAAATTGAAAAGGTTAATAAAATGGATAAGATATTTTTCATGTATATCAGGATTTTTTTAGTTCAGCATAATGACGGTAAAAATGTGGAATTGTTTCAATTCCTTTATAAAAATTGAACAATCCATATTTTTCATTGGGGGAATGGATGTTGTCTGAATCGAGGCCAAAGCCCATCATAACGGTTTTTACCCCCAGGACTTTTTCAAAAAGTGAGACAATAGGGATACTGCCACCCCCCCTTTGAGGCAAGGGTTTTACACCGAATGAATCCGTCATCGCCCGCTCAGCCGCCAGATATTCCAGAGAATCCGTTGGGGTCACCGCCGGATGACCTCCATGATGAGGGGTTACTTTAACTTCCGTGCCGGCTGAAGCAATTGAAATGAAGTGATCTGAAAATAATTTTGTGATTTCATCCGGGTCCTGGTCTGGCACGAGGCGCATACTAATTTTGGCAAAGGCTTTTGAAGGCAAGACTGTTTTGGCTCCCGCACCGATATATCCGCCCCAGATACCGTTCACATCCAGGGTAGGCCGGATGGATGTTCTTTCAAGGGTGGTAAATCCTTGTTCTCCCGTCACAGCATTGATTCCCAAATCTTTTTCGTATTCCTCCAGGTCAAAAGGAGCAGCGTTCATTTCCGCTCTTTCTGCTTCACTTACCACTTTGATTTTATCATAAAATCCGGGTATAGTGATCCGTTGTTCCGAATCGTGCAGTGAAGCTATCATTTTGCTCAGGGCATTTATAGGATTGGTCACACCTCCCCCGTATACTCCAGAGTGTAAATCCCGATTTGGTCCGGTCACTTCTACTTCTACATAACTCAAACCCCTCAGCCCCACGGTCAAGGAAGGTAATTCATTGGAAATGAGGGCCGTATCACTAATCATCACGACATCACAAGCCAGCATATCCCGGTGGGTGGTACAAAATTGTTCGAGATTGTTGGATCCGATCTCTTCCTCCCCTTCAAAAATGAACTTGATATTACAATTTAAAGCCTGGGTTTTATTCATAGCTTCAAATGCTTTTATATGCATAAAAAACTGTCCCTTATCATCGCAGGCACCCCGGGCATAAATATTGCCGTCGCGGATTACCGGGTCAAAGGGGGAGGTAGTCCACAATTCGAGCGGATCTGCCGGTTGAACATCATAATGGCCGTATACCAGCACCGTAGGAACTGAAGTAGAAATCAAATGTTCACCGTAAACAATCGGATGCCCCGCGGTCGGATAGATTTTTACGTTTTGGACCCCCGCCGTTTCAAGATGTTCAGCCACTTTATTGGCCATGAGCACCACCTGATCTTTATATTCAGGGTCTGCGCTGACCGATGGAATTTTCAACAACTCTAATAATTCAGACAAAAATCGCGGTTTATTATTCTCTATATAATCTCCTACCTCAAGGGTCATGTTTCAAAAATTAAGTTGCAAATATACTGATCTTTAGTCACTGGCTCTCGTCGCGTCCAGGTTCAAACTTACTACATCCTGTAGCCGGATATAAAATGGAAAAAGATTATATTTGGCAGGCTCATGTTCAAAAAGTTAAATTCTCAAATTTGTTGGCAGAAAAAAATGTAAGAAACCCGAATTAACGGTTAACCATGTATTTTTATCGTTGTATTAGCAGACATGCATTCAATCCATAAAAAATTAAAATACCACCTCTTCTTTGCCCTTATCCCGGCTATTCTTTTAGAGATCAGGGCCCAGACCCCCTGGGATACAGACCCAAGGGCCTATGTTCAATCCAAAGCTGTACAGGCGTCCTTTGATCAAAACCAGATACAGGACAGTTTAAAACAAGAGAAAAACAAACAGATTGTTATAGAAAATAAATTGTCCCGTACCGTACAATCATCCTCCAGTGTAAATTCTTTAAAAGCTGAATTGCGGCAATCCAAACTAACCACGAAAGGCTTGCAGACTAAATTGACCGAGAAAATCATGGAAGGAAAGGCCTATAAAGAAATGATGGGCTTATCCGATCAGGAAATCAGGCAGAAATTAAAGGATTTCCCTTTCCCGGGTAATCAGACCGATACTTCAGCCATTGCGGTACATGTCCCCTCACCGCAACAACCTCCTGCGCATAAGCCTAAATCTGAAATGCTTCCCTCGGGTGAAAAACTTCCTTCTCAAACGTTTGATCCCTGGGCTGGTTTATCCGCTACCACCCTATCTACAGCACTGCCTTGTCAATTTCAGGAAACTTCCGCAGGGGGCAATCGGAAAGCTATGGCAGCCCTTCAGTCCGAAGTGTTGTTCAATCATACTCCGGAGGAAATTAAAAAATACCTCAACGGACAACATTATGTAACCGGTGAAGCTTTTATAGCGACAGAACCGGGGTATACCTATCTGCAGCTCAAACTCAGTGTGGCTTCAGATCAGGCTTTAAAACACTATGGTAACCTGGAGAAAAGTATTATGGCAATCCATTTTGTCAACGGTAAAGAGCTCAAACTCGTCAATACCCGGTACGATGCGGGATCGGTCGACCAGGTGCACAAAACAACTTCAATGACCGGAATGTATTTCCTGGAAAAATCTATGATAAAAATGATGATGTCTTCCGAGGTTGACCACATCCGGCTCAATTTTACAACCGGATATGAAGATTATGTGGTTTACAATATTGATTTTTTTACCCGGCAGCTGGCGTGTATCAATGCATCTAAATAATGCTTGGATTAAAATTGGCAACCGATCCCCGTTGGGTGAACCTGGCAGAGAAAAGCCTGGAGGAAATCCTCACGGACCATGCGTATTGTGAACAAAAAGCAGCCTCCTCCTGCATCTCTCTAATTCAACAATTCCCGGATAAAACTGAAATGGTCGAATCCCTGGCACCAGTGGTCACGGAGGAATGGGGCCATTTTCGTTTAGTGCTTCAAAAACTAGCAGAAAAAAATTTGAAACTCGGTTTTCAGCGAAACGATGAGTATGTCAACCAATTGATTCAATTCCAGATAAAAGGCGGCACCCGTGAACAGCGATTTATCGACCGCCTCCTGATCTGCGCTATGATTGAAGCCAGAAGTTGCGAACGATTTAGGCTATTATCTTTGCATTTAAAGGAACAAGAATTACGGGAATTTTATCATACTTTCATGGTGTCTGAAGCAGGGCATTACCGGCTATTTTTGGAACTTGCCAAAAATTACGGTGAACCGGAAACAGTACAAACCCGATGGCAACAATTATTGGAATTCGAAGCAAAAATATTGGATGCTTTTGCACTCCGTGGAGACCGGATGCATTGATCTGCAAAATATAAATAAATGAACAAGTTATTTTTATTACTGAGTTTATTAATCACCGTGATCACTGCTTTGCCCGGGCAAGCTTTGGATCATGTGCAGGGTCAAATCCTGATTCAGGTGAAAGAAGAAAAAGACCTGCAATCCATCGTTTCCAGATTTACAGCTTTGAGAAGGGCCAACTCCATTAAACAACTTCATTCATTATCCCCGCAAAACCAGTTTTTTGAACTTGAATTCGATTTTGTAAAATATCACGAGGTCGAATTATTGGAAAAAATCAGAAAACACCCCAAGACCATTGCAGCTCAGTTTAACCACTTCATTTCAACCCGCCAGAATTCTCCCGATGACCCCAAATTCAGCTCACAATGGCAATGGCTCAATAATGGAATAAACGGCAAAACCAAAAACCTGGATACTAAAGCTTTCCTGGCATGGAATTCGACAACGGGAGGACATACCAAAAAAGGAAGAGAAATCGTGGTCGCCATCATCGATGACGGTACCGAACCCACCCATCCCGACCTGATGAACAACACCTGGTTTAATGCCAAAGAAATACCGGGCAACAAACTGGATGATGATCAAAATGGATATATCGATGATTATAATGGGTGGAACATCCTTTCTTCCAACGATAGCGTTGATCATGGCGAACACGGGGTATCCGTAAACGGATTGATCGGCGCATCTGGAAATAATCAACTCGGCGTCACCGGAATCAACTGGAATGTGAAGATGATGAACCTCAAATATGACGTTCGACAGGGGATCAAAGAATCCGATGTACTGATCGGATATTTATACGTATTGAATCAAAGAAAAATATTCAATGCCTCCCAGGGGCAGGCTGGAGCCTTTGTAGTGGCTACCAACGCCTCTTGGGGTATTGATAATGGCAAGCCAGCCGATGCTCCATTGTGGTGCGGCATTTACGATTCCTTAGGCAAAGCCGGAATTTTAAATGTAGGTGCTGCTGACAACCGCATCGGTATCAATGTGGATAGCGTCGGAGACCTGCCTTCGCTTTGCCCCAGTGATTATTTTATCGCGGTCACCTCTACTGCTTCAGATGGCAAACGAACCGGGGCTTATGGTCCCATAAACATCGATCTGGCTGCTCCCGGCGACCTCATCTATACCACAAGACCTAATGGGGGATATGGATTTGATTCAGGTACTTCATTTGCAGCTCCTATTGTCGCCGGTGCAATTGGTTTGTTATATGCCAATAGTTGTGAACAAATCGATGGACTGATATTTTCAAATCCCGAACTTGCCGCGCTGATAGTGCGCTCCGCTATATTGTCCACTACCGATAGTTTGTCGACGCTTAAAGGTATTATCCGTACCGGTGGGACTTTAAATATCCTGCGAGCCCTGGATGCGGTACAAAAGTCTTGTTTGGCTTGTACCAGCCGTGGATCTGAGAGCAGGATTTATATCGATTCCCTCATTTTAGACGGTTTAAAATTCAGAAGCAGGGACAATTTTGGTTACGGAGGATTCACCGGTATTGATAGCCTCAAACCATCGGTTAGCCTGGGAGGCCAGATGTTATTAAGGGTTTTTCCCTTTCTAAAAGACAGCCTCACACAATATTATTTAAGAGTGTGGATAGATCGCAACCACGACCAGGATTTTGATGATACCGCTGAGTTGGTGTGGGACAGTGGTATCAATCGATTGACCGGCAACCTGGTCTCCAATATTTACTTGAGCCCGACCAGCATCGATAGTGTAGGTGAAACTACGCTGCGGATCAGCCTCAAAGCCGCCACCAATATCGGGGATACGGAAAGGCCCGGTCCTTGTTCCATATTTAATGCCGGTGAAGTGGAAGATTATACGATCAAACTCCTCCCCAGATCTTTTGACTGTCCCGATATTCTCGAACTGGATTCCGCAGCCGTTTTTGAATCATCAGCGGTAATTTTTTATCAAAAAATCATACCTAAATTGTTTTATATGATCCGGTACCGGGAAGGAAGTTCTCCTAAATGGGATACCCTGCCGACCCGTGACACTATGGTCAAATTAGAAATGCTCAAACAATGCACAGAGTATATTGTCCAATCTAAAACATTTTGTGATTCGGATACCAGCAGGTTCAAAACGATGCTGCGGTTTGTCACTAAAGGATGCACATCGGTCAGATTGAAAGAACTTAACCCATTTGACCAGGTGATCGTTTTCCCCAATCCGTTTGTTCAACGGTTTACTGTCCAGTTCAGTACCCAGAAAGCTTTAGAGAAAGTTCAGGCGAGACTGGTCACTATTTCAGGGTCTGTCATTCAAAACCGTGCCCTCGGTAGATTGGGTACAGGTTTGCATCAGATTGACTTTGAATCCGGTGGTAAAGCTATTCCTCCGGGAATCTACTTTGTCCAGTTATCCAGTCTGCAAGGATCGATCAGCAGAAAAGTAATCAGGGTAGAATAGTACTCCTTACGTTCAGTTGTAATGTTATGCAGGTCAAATTTTCGTATTTTATACGATTACTCTATTTTAGAAGCGATTAAATAGCTGTTAACCTTTGTAGCAAAATGCCAAACAAATATCTTATTCTGGGCTGCCTTTTCCTTAGCCTGTGTATTTACTGCAGCCAACCGAAAGAACAGCCCTGGGATAAAAAAATTATAATTGGTTATGTTCCCGGATTTCGTGGGCTCCTTGAACCGCTTCAAATTGCTGCGGATAAACTCACCCACATTAACTATGCTTTCGTTAATGTCCGGGATTCCCTGGCCTGGCTTACCAATGAAAGCACGGACACGATCAATTTCAGGTATTTGGTAGCCTTAAAAAATGTCAATCCCGATTTAAAAATCCTGATTTCATTGGGTGGCTGGTCCTGGAGTGAAAATTTTTCAGATGCCGTCCATACTGCATCTTCCAGAAAAAAATTTGCTAAATCTTGTGTCGATATTATTCGCCATCATCACCTTGATGGAGTAGATATCGACTGGGAATATCCAGGCTTTAAAGGGGAAGACAATATTTTCCGCCCGGAAGATAAAAAAAACTTCACCCTGATGTTTCAGGCAATCCGTGAAGAACTGGAGGAACTGACCAAGTCGACTGGTCAACATCATCTGCTCACCACAGCAATCCCCTGCTTCCAGGCATTTATTGATAAAACCGAAATGGGAAAATTACAGACCTATCTGGATTATATCAATCTGATGTCTTATGACTTTTATGTCGCCGGAGATACAGCAGGGCATCACACCAATCTCTTTCCATCGTCCAATTTTGATCAGGAAGAGTCCGGCCATAAAGCCGTTTTAGCCTATATCAAGGCTGGTGTGCCGGCTTCCAAACTGGTGCTGGGTATGGCATTTTATGGCCGCAGTTGGTTTATGAAATCTGCTGACAACCATGGGATCGGTCGCCCGGTGGATACCGTTACCCGGGGAGGTGGCTATTCAATGATCAAAGACAGTATTTCAAAAAAGCCCGGGTTTGTGCGATATTGGGATAATCAGGCTAAAGCTCCGGTATTATTTAATGATTCCACTTTTCAGATGTATTCTTTTGATGATGAAGAATCGATCATGCATAAATGCAATTATGTCCTGGAGCATAATATGGGCGGGGTCATGTTTTGGCAATATGCGAGTGATCCCAAATTATATTTATTGGATGTCGTCAATAAATACCTGCCTCATTGATTTTACCGGTCAACAACTTCGAAAATCAGCGGTTCTACTCCCTAGATGTCTTTCGGGGACTGACTATATTTTTAATGGTATTCTTCAATGAAGTAGCGGGGGTCAGGGACCTTCCCCAGGCTTTTTATCACCTGCCAGGCAATGTGGATGGCATGACCATGGTGGATTGGGTATTCGCAGGATTTTTATTTATCGTCGGTATGCCGATACCCTTTGCCATAAACCAAAGGATTAAGTCAGGGGATGGCCAAATGAAACTCCTGCTACACATTCTTATGCGCACCCTCGGTCTCCTGATTCTCGGCGTGCTTATGGTCAATGCCGAAAGTGGTCATCTTGAGGAATCTATGCTAATCCCGAAAGCACTCTGGGCGTTGATGATCTACCCTGCAGCTATACTGATCTGGAACAAAATACCATCCTGGAATCAAACCCAGCCCCTGGCTTTACCGCGGGTTGGGCATCATGATCCTTGTGGTATTGGCGATCTTATACCGGGGTGGTCCACAAGGTGAGTTAGGCATGACACCAAAATGGTGGGGTATAATGGGTCTGATCGGTTGGGCATATATGTTTGCTTCTTTGCTTTATTTGTTGAGTAAGGGTAAAATTCAAATTGTTTTGACCGCTATCTTGTTTTGTCTGGCCATCTACATACTTGGGCACATCGAGTCATCCAATGTCCCTTCCTGATTTTCTTTGTTCAGGCCTTATGGGGGTCATGCCACCCATATCGGCATAGCCCTATGTGGTGTGGTACTCACTTTAATCATGTTTGAAAAACAGTATAAGTCGGGGCTTGCTACTTTATTCAGAAGATCTTTAGCATGGGCAGGTTTTTTATTCCTCGTGGGGTTTGCCCTGCGGCCTTTTTTCCATATCAGTAAAAATGGGGCTACTCCGTCCTGGGGTATGTGCAGTTCCATGTTTTCAATCCTGGCATTTTTAATTATCTATTGGATTATAGATATTAAAAATCAAGTCCGTTGGGCCAAAATCTTTCAACCAGCGGGGGCAAATCCCTTGTTGACCTATATCATCCCGTTTATCTTATGGGCTTTATACGATTTATTTAATTTTTACCCACTACCCCGTGAATATAAAACCGGGATACTGGGGCTGGGTTATTGTATTCTGTATGCATTCTTTGTATTGTGGCTTGTCCGGATTTTAAACAAAATGAAGGTCAGGCTGCAATTATAAATTTAATGTTCAGGCCGGACCGATGATCCTGCATTGTTTTTTTTTAAGTACAAACTGTCTGAAGTACCAGCGCCGGGTTCATTTAACGACGATAAATCAGGTTGTCCGGCATCAATCCATGCCGAATACCAGGTACTTCCCACCGCCAGGATGGCTGCCCTCATACGTTCTTCCACCATGCCTTTCATCGCCGATTGATATGCTCTGGCATAGGCTTCACATTGCAATTTTACGATGAGCAGGTTGCGTTCTGTAAAACAATATTGATGTGACGCTGGTATTTGCCGGCTTAATCTTTTTTCAATAGATAATACAGAATCAACGAACCGGTGGCTATCGTAAACTATTTTACAGCTAAAGTCTTCTATGTCTTTGATGTAATTTGCTTTACCCACCAGGTAATCATAGGACTGATCTGCAAATAATTCCGGGATTCGGCTTTCCCAAAAGGCATGTAATCCGGTTTGTCCGGTCTGCTGCCCATTATAATTGCTGGTCGTATGTAATGGGACATGGGCGTCTCCAACGTAATGGCCCAGATCCGCAGAGAGCCGTAGGATACTCGCCAGATCTTTAATTTTAAAAGCATGTACCAATCTAGTATACGACTGGGGAATGATATAAGGAAGTATCCCATGCTTGCTGAAGGTGTCTATCCATTGCAACCTTTGTCCCGCGGGTAATAACTGCCGGTTAAAAAATGTATTCAACGTATCTGAATTCAAAAAAATGTCTTCGTCGGGATCCTTTGCCTTTTGAAGATAGCCGGAAACAAATCGTTGATAATCATAAAAATCAACTTCAGCGGTGTCGGGCTGTTTGATCAGGATATACTTTTTATTTGCGATGATCTTCCATCTGGGGTGCATAAAGATGGATTCATTCCGGCCATCCGCATCTTTAAGGACCCAATCTCCCAAAAGGGCTCTGGCGGTGGAATAACTTTTTGGCAAAGGGTCCACACCCATCTGATGCCAAACATCCAGGTCAATATAGTGACGGATTGCTTCACCGTGAATTGCATATCTCCGTTTGTCCGGATCCACGGCGTGTTCGGTGATGTATTCAATGTGTTTTTTAAATACCGGCATCATTTCAGGTACCAACGTGAATACCGCCAATCGGTTGATCCTCCGGTGCCCGAAAAATCCCCAGTACTCTTCGAACGACACCAAAGAAACCCCCATGATGGTCATCCAGGCACCCAATGAAAGCAGTAGGGTGTGTCTGTGTTTCATTCGGATTTAAAATGAATCTATCGATCTGAATAACTTTTGTAAGATACGCATTTGAGCTAAAAAAAAGTCCTTGCCATCATACACATAAAATCGTTCGACCCTGTCCTGGCCATCCAGCCGGATCGGGTAAAATTTTATAATACGAGCAGTGCGACCCGGTTTTTGAATTTCAATGACTGCATGAGGGGTCATTTCCAGCACCTGGGGAATAGATTTAAAGTCATTTTCAATGCCTTCGGCGCCTATCCCGGAAAAGCCATCAAGGTATGTATGAATCAACGATTCATCGGCAGTTACCGGTTTACGGGAAAGACTAAACAACCTCCATTTGCCTTCCACTTTTTCCAATTCAAATCCTGCTCCGGGTTGTTCCGGATAATTGACTTTTATCTTGATTAAATCTTCCTTGATTTCTTTAAAAATCATCCGGTCTCTCCAGTCATTTTCTTCCATTATAAACCGGTTGGCCAGACTGCCATCAAACCCCGGAACATGAATAACATAAGGTTTGGTCGACCCTTCCATCATAGCATAAGTACCTCTTTCATCGTTGGTGGTACCTCCCAGGCTGAAGGATTTAATCTTTTGACCCGATGGTCCTTTAAAAACGAGGGTAACCCCTTGCTCTTTAATTGCCCTGACCATGTTTTCCCAGGCTGCCGAAGGAGGAAAATACATCACCCGTAAATCAGGCAGGATACGCAATATGTTGTCGATAGCGTCAGGCCTGACCGCATATTTTTGGTTCACGATCCAGCCTTGTTTCGTTTTTGACAAAGTCTGTTCCAGTATACCCTGGTGATAAATTTCAATGGCAGCAATCCGTTCCGGGTTGGATAATTTAAAATCTGTTTCCATCTGGTCCCCTTGGCCCGGTTTACAACCCCAGGTTAAACAGATCAGGATACCATACCAATAAAAATTACTGATCTCAGGCATATTTCCATTTTCTCCAATAATAAAAACCGATGTTCAACATTAAAATAATCAATATCGGAACGAGGGTATTGTACCATCTCCAGTATCCAGCCTGGTCCCTCACCACGGCGGCATCCAGCAAACGGAGCCGGATTTCCTTATTCCGGGCTGCCATGATTTGATGGTCATCCAATAAATATTCAATACTGTTTAGCATCAGGTCTTTATTGGCGGGATAGGTCTTTTGTTCATACCTATTAAATCCCAGAGGTGCAGGTTCCCCTCTGCTGCTCACCGCATTATTGATCAGATCCCCATCACTGAAAACCAGCATACGGTTAGGTACGCTGTATGCCTTATAGGAAATTCCGGTTTGATCCAGCATATTGGAAAAGGATTCACTCAGCCTGTTTTCAAATGCCGATGAAAATATACCTTCCAGCAATAAGCCGACCGGTTGCGATTGGCGGTTAAATTGATTAGGTTCTGCCAATTGGCGTACCATTTCAAAATTTATCCCCGAAGGACTCAACAACGTTCGACTATGCATGCTGGAAGCCAGCAGTATCGTTTTGACCAGCGGAGTTTTTGTTTTTACTGTATCGATAGTGGCGGGATAAAATAAACTGATCCGGTCCAGATTTTTAACCACAGGATGGTTAATTTGGGGTGCAACCAGAGGATGGAAATACCAGGGTCGTGGTTCAAATTGTGGTGTACCGTTTGTATACCCTGTCAATAAGGGTATGGTGCTGCATTCATAATCCAATACGACATTGGGTAAAATCCGAAACCCATATTTAAAGAACAATTCTTCCAAATTCAAAGGATAGGGCAAGGGTATAAAATCCATTTTTTTTCTCGCCGCGGCATTGATGGTATCCGTATTGACGGAAAGCGGATCGATTAACCAGATGACTTTACCCCCATTCATGATATACTGGTCAATTAAAAAATTGTCCCGGTTACTGAAGCCTGTTTGAGGCTTAGCTATAATCAATATATCGATTTCATTTGAAATAAAAACAATACTATCTAATGTTATTCTTCCGGTAGAATACACCGGGCGCAATGTCCTTTCCAAATCAGCCGTATGCAGCAGCGGCAGTTCTTCATGACCCCGGGAAAATACGACCACCGGGCTTTTTTTCATTCGAAGTTTCTGGATGGCATTCGCAAATTTATATTCCAATAAACTCGCGGAACGATTCAGTACTTCATCTTCTGAAGTATTTGGGTCCATACTCTCCAGCAGATTCACCGGTATTTTCCGCTCTCCAAAATAAAATACTGCATAAGGGTAGACTATTTTCTGTTCCTGTTCTTTACCATTAAACACGGTCAACCGGGTAGGAATAATGCCGTCCTGGCGCAATGATTCCTGATTCGATCTGACGAGCTCTGGATTTCCTTCCAGTGGATCTTCCACTTCAAATTGAATGTTTTTATTTAAACGGTTAAATTCAGTGAGCGTTTCCAGGGCGGTATTTTTTAACCGGGTAAAAGCAGCAGGAAATGAACCTGTAAACAACAATTTGACATAAATGATATCATCAACTTCAGAAATCAGTGTTTTGGTTTCCGGGCGAATAGTATGCCTTTGATCTTCTGTCAGGTCGATGGAAAATAAATCGAAAAAGCTCAAAACAATAAATACCGAGGAAACGGCCCACCCCACCGGAGACTCCAATAAGATTAATTTTCGTTGATTTCGCGGGTAGGTAGCTGCAAGTGCAGCTGCCTGTAAAAACAGCCCGGTGAATCCGAGGAAATAAAACAAGTCCGATGACGTGATGACTCCCCTACTCATCGATTCATAATGGGACTGGATGCCAAGACCCTGGATGAGGAAATCCCATTGACCCACCAATACGGGCAGAGTGCTGATAAAGGAGGGTCCGATGTAGAGCAAAAAACAACCAGCTGCTGCAGATAAAAATGCGATCATTTGATTCGGGCTGACAGCAGACGTAAATAGACCGATGGCACTGAATGCCGATGCTAAAAGCATCCAGGCCAGAAAGGAACCGGCTGTACCTCCGGCATCCAGGTTGCCTTTGGGATATCCCAGCTGATAAATCGAAAAAGTGTAGACCTGAGAAACCAGGAGAATCAGTACAATCAAGACTACCAATGCAATAAATTTTCCCACTACCAACTGGTACATGGTCAGGGGTTTGCTTTTTAATAAGTCAAGGGTACCGGATTGCCTCTCTTCAGCAATTGACCTCATGGTCATGGCAGGAAGAATAAATAAAAATATCCACGGGGCCAGGGCAAACAAAGTTTGCAAACTGGCAAATTTATTATCCGGGATACTGGTATCGGGAAACCACCACAACCACAATCCAACCAGCAGAAAATAAACCGCAATCGCCAGCATAAAACTGAATGAGCTCAAATAGGATAATAATTCCCTTTTGATGACCGGTCTTAAAGTGTTGATCTGGTTCAAACGATGATTATTTAACCGGATTACCAGTCAATGAATAAAAAACATCTTCCATTTTATTTTCTACCCATTTAAGCTCATTTAATACCAATTTATGTTCTACCACCCAACGGTAAACAGTCTGAGTCAAACGGACATCTTCATCCTGGATCAGGTATGAAAACGCATAAGGCCCCCTGGTCACCCTGGACCATTTTTTGAGAAATAGTTCCATAGAAATGTCCCGGTCAAAACTCACCATTACTTCCCGGTGTGGGTGTAATTTATTTTTTAAAACAGACATCGGATCATCGGCAATTAATTTCCCTTTGTGGATCACGATACAACGATTACAAATAGATTCAACTTCCTGCAACACATGGGTGGATATTAAGACCGCATGGCTCTTGCCCAGGTTTTTAATCAAATCCCTGATCTCCAGTATTTGATTTGGATCCAGTCCCGTGGTCGCTTCATCCAGTACAAATAAGTCCGGTTTATGCAGAATAGACTGAGCCAGCCCTACCCTTTGTTTGAAGCCTTTACTTAAACTTCCTATTTTTTTATGTTGTTCCGCGGTCAATCCGCAGATGGTGATGATTTCGTCCAGCGTTGATTGAACTGCTTTGACCTGATGGATTTCTGCCATAAATTCAAGGTACTCCCTGATATACAGATCTGTATAAAGTGGATTGTTTTCCGGGAGATACGCCAGAGACTTCCTGATTTCGGGGTATTTCAATGACACCAATTTCCCCTTAATCCTGATTTCGCCCTGGTCAGGAGATAAGATACCGGCAATCATTTTCATCGTCGTGGACTTACCTGCCCCATTCGGTCCCAGGAAGCCCACAATTTCACCCGCGGCAATCTTAAATGATATCCGGTCCACCGCTATTTGATTACCATAGGATTTGACTACGTTTTGGACTTCCAGGACTTCCATAATCAATTAGATTCTTGGGGTAAAGTTATTTCGGTGGGTATTGTCGACGCTAATTTGGATGCAAAGGTCTGGACATCCATAGCATCGGCAATAGACCAGGGTCCGATACGGGTGCGCCTCAACCTGGTTAAATAAGCTCCTGACTGCAATGCCTGTCCAAAATCATGCACCAGGGTGCGTATATAAGTACCAGAACTGCAGGTTACGGTAAAGTTTACAACAGGTAACTCAATACGATCAATGGTAAATTGAAATATGTCCACTGATCTCTCCCGGGTGATAATGGATTTTCCTTTATGAGCAGCTATGTATGCTTTTTTCCCATCGATTTTAACGGCCGAAAACACCGGGGGAAATTGCACAATTTGCCCTACAAACTGGCTGGCGGTATCGAAAAGCAATTCCGGATGAATATGGTCAATCGGAAAATGGGCATCGATTGCCCGTTCGCCATCATAACTTGGAGTAGTAGCTCCCAGAAACAGGCTGCCTTCATAGGTTTTGGTCAGGGTATGGATCTCCGGGGTGAGTTTAGTATATTTTCCCACCAACACAAGCATCAACCCGGTAGCCAGCGGATCCAGGGTACCCGCATGGCCGATTTTGATCTTTTTGACCTTTAACCCAAAACGAAAGGCGAGTTTGCATTTATTGACCAGATCAAAGGACGTCCATTCGAGGGGTTTGTCCAGCAATATCATTTTACCTTCCTGCCAGGAAGCCAAATCCGAATAGTCATCATTAAGTGTTACCGGTCTGAGCAGCTGAAAGTCCATGGATTAATTTGATAACCAGGCAAAATTACAGGCTTTAATCCCGGACTGACGATTAATGCTGAATTTACCAGGAAGAATGAGGTCGAAGTACCTCAGGAAGTTGGGGTAGAACTGGTTTGAACCGGTTTATTTCGAAATATGGAATAAACGGCTAAAATGAGGCCCCCTAGGATCACCACAGGTGCAAGTACAGTCCTGCGGAAACTATAAATTATACTTTCATCCCAAACATCCTTGTTCGGCATTTTCCCACCCGTCATCAGCACATAGCCGAGGATTACCAGTCCAAGACTGATCAACAACCATTTAATATTATCAGAATTAAAAGTAAACTCGGAAGGGGTATTCGTCATGCTGGTATTGACTTTTCTCCTCGCGGCCAGGGATGAAGCAGGTCCGGAAAACGATTCCGTTTTCTTAGTCTCGGTTTTAATTAGTTTTTTTGCAGGAATGGGTTGTTTTGCCATGCGTTGAATTTGGCCCAAAATTAGTTAATTTGGAGATATATAAATGGATTTTGTGATATGATCAATAAAATGCTGATAACCTTGGTGGCTATGTTGGGTACGTGGTGTTTGCGCAGTCAGCAGGTTGTGATGTTCAACCCTTCTTTTGAAGGCGAACCGCAGGATGCCATTATGCCAATTGGCTGGATCGGGTGCGAGGATGGTACGACGCCTGATTTGCTTCCCGGCCCCTGGGGGGTTTATCAGGATGCCTATGACGGGCAGTCTTTTATGGGGCTGATCGTCCGGAAAAACGGCACCTGGGAGTGTATTGGGCAACGACTGCCGGAGTCACTTAAAGCCGATAATTGTTATTTTTTTAAGCTAATGATGGCCAGTGCCAAAACCTATAATGGATATAATAAGCCTGCCGTTTTAAGGGTTTGGGGGGGCAATGAACGATGCGAAAAAAAACAAAAACTGTTTGAAAGCCCGCCGATCAACCATGCCGATTGGAGGCCTTATACGATCCGCTTTAAACCTAAAAAAGATATTCAATTCATCATTATCGAAGCATTTTACAATACTAAACTGCAGTATACCTACAATGGCAATATCCTCCTGGATGCTTTGGGCCCCATTACCAACTGCGACCGCGCTGAATTGATTTCCTTTAAATAAAAAAACAAGCCGGTTCATGAATTGATCCGGTTAGAAATCGGCGCAATTTATGGTAAAGAAATGCTATCTATTTAATACCTTTGCGCCCAAATTAAAACACATTTAAATTTTTATAATGGAAACCGTTCATACCAAACTCCCATACAAAGTAAAAGATATGTCTTTAGCAGACTGGGGCCGCAAAGAAATCATCCTGGCTGAGTCCGAAATGCCCGGACTGATGGCCCTCAGAGAACAATACGGCCAGAGTAAACCATTAAAAGGTGCCCGAATTGCGGGTTGCCTGCACATGACCATACAAACTGCCGTACTGATTGAGACCCTGTCGGAATTGGGTGCAGAAGTCAGCTGGTCCTCCTGCAATATTTTTTCTACCCAGGATCATGCTGCTGCGGCTATTGCTGCAAAAGGTATCCCGGTGTTTGCCTGGAAGGGACTTAGCCTGGAAGAATACGATTGGTGCATCGAACAGACGCTGTTTGCGTTCAAAGACGGAAAAGCACTGAACATGATCCTAGACGATGGAGGTGATCTCACCAATATTGTGTTGGACCAATATCCTGAACTCGTGCAAAACCTCATAGGGATCAGTGAAGAGACTACTACAGGTGTCCATCGTTTATATGAGCGGGTAGGCAAGGGTACCCTGCCGGTCCCTGCAATCAATGTAAACGATTCCGTCACCAAATCAAAATTTGACAATAAATACGGTTGTCGTGAAAGTTGTGTGGATGCTATCCGCCGTGCGACCGATCTGATGCTTGCGGGTAAAGTGGCCGTAGTTGCAGGATATGGCGATGTCGGTAAGGGTTCGGCTGCCTCCTTAAAAGGGGCTGGTTGCCGGGTAATCATAACAGAGATAGATCCGATCTGCGCCTTGCAGGCTGCAATGGATGGTTTTGAAGTTAAAAAAATGAAAAACGCAATAGCTGAAGCTAATATTCTGGTGACCGCTACCGGATGTTTAAATGTAGTTACCGGAGAACACTTCAAATTGATGAAGGATAAAGCCGTGGTATGCAATATCGGTCACTTTGATAATGAGATCGATATAGCCTGGTTGAATACCAATTACGGCCATACACGCGATCAAATCAAACCTCAGGTGGATATGTATACCATTGATGGCAAAGACATCATATTATTGGCGGAAGGCAGACTGGTTAACCTGGGTTGTGCCATGGGCCATCCTTCCTTTGTCATGTCCAATTCATTTTCCAATCAGGTGCTGGCTCAAATGGAATTATGGGCAAACAAAGGCAACTATGAAAACAAGGTCTATATGTTGCCCAAACACCTTGATGAAATGGTTGCAAAACTTCACCTGGCTAAAATCGGCGTAGAACTCGATGTACTGGAACCTGAACAGGCTGAATACCTGGGCATCAGTGCGGACGGACCCTATAAGCCGGATTATTACCGATATTAAATCCTGTCATCGATAAAAACACCTGGATGCTGCCTGTGTGGGATCCAGGTGTTATTACTTGTTTGGGTTCGTTTATCTTTGAATGCAGGTTATGAATTCAGAATTTTCAGTTTATTTCCAGTTAGGTATTCAACACATTGCCGACCTGGCGGCCTACGATCATATCTTATTTATCGTTGCTTTGTGCGCCATATACAGCCCTGCGGACTGGAAACGATTATTGATTCTGGTGACTGCATTCACGATCGGGCATTCACTCACTCTGGCCTTAGCGGCTCTGGACGTCATCCAGTTTAATCAATCGCTGATAGAGTTTTTGATACCGGTCACCATACTCATTACGGCACTGCTCAATTTTGTTCCCACTGAAAATGTCAACCTCAGCTTACCCTGGTGGAAATATATCCTGCCCCTGCTGTTTGGGTTTATTCACGGCATGGGATTTTCAAATTATTTTAAGAGTTTATTGGGCAAAGAAGAAAGTGTACTCAAACCCCTGTTTGCTTTTAATCTTGGGATTGAAACCGGCCAGGTGGTGATCGTAATTGTTTTGATGCTCCTGGCGCATTTTTTTGTTAATTTTTTAAGGATACAACAAACCTGGTGGACCCGAATGGTATCCGGATTGGCTGTAGGGATGTCGCTTTACCTGATGTGGGAAACTAAGTTTTGGTAATCGGGGTTTAGAAATATATCCAGTTTGATGATACAAACCCTATTTCTGATTCATTTGTTAAGTACCCGTGTTTCTGGTCCAGGGGTATTCGGTATGTATTGGCATGATATCCATGTCAGTAAATGTGAAATTCAATGGAACGAGTCCGCATCAACGCTTGAGGTGGCTACCCAGATTTACCTCGATGATCTCCAGACCGTACTGACCAAACACGGTGCTTCAGAACTTTATTTATGCACCGATAAAGAATTAAAAGAAGCAGATAGTTACCTAAAAAATTATTTGTCAAAAAAATTGCAAATTTCTGCGGATGGCCACGTGTTGTCTGCCACCTACATTGGCAAAGAGCCCTCTGAAGATCTGCTTGCAGTCTGGTGTTATATCGAGCTGAAAATACCCCTCAATTTTTCTCAACTAAAAGTCAGGTACGATGTATTAATGGACCTTTACGACGATCAGAAAAACATTGTCAGCCTGAAAATAAAAGGGAAAAACGGATATATGTTGTTCAATTCCCGACACGCGGAAGAAACCATTCAATACAAATAAGTCCAGGGTTAGATTGTACATGAAACTACATCAAATCTGGTCCCGTTTTATCAAAGCCTTGTTTATTTTCCCTATACGGGTTTATCAGATCTTATTGTCTCCTATATTGGGAGCTAATAAATGCCGGTATCAACCAACCTGTTCTTACTATATGATCGAAGCAATCAACGAGTGGGGAATAATCAAAGGATCTTGGTTGGGCATCAAACGGATTTTTCGTTGTCATCCCTGGGGAGGGCATGGGTACGACCCCGTACCAACTAAAAAAAACGATCTATAGGGTGGGATTATTTGGTCGCCGATTCAGTGAATGAGGCATAATACCCTGGGTTTTGTTAGATAAGGCCAATTTATTTTTCCTGGTTCCCAAAATAAAGAGCACGGCTAAAAATTTCACGAACAATGTTATAGTTATTTTTTAATTAATGCGGTATACGTAGGGTAACATATTCTGCCAACCCTACACTATAACATGAGTCTGAATTTGATATTAACACCAAACTATGGAAAATCTCCCCAATTTTAAAGCGATCCTTTCTGCTGAATGGATACATCTGCCAGGCCCGGAATCACTCTCGAAGGCTGCAGCCCATCCCCTCACTTTGGCAGAAAATATCCAGGAAGTAATTAAATCCTTCAGGGGCGACCTGATCAATTCCGGGGTTCCGACTTATCTCTGTATTTTCCCTTCTGTCTTTGAAGGTATCCTGGCATCCATTGAATTATTGAAACGATGCCGGGTAAAATCGGGTCCATCCGTCCGATTGGCAATGCACTACGGTGCACTGGACAATTCGTCCGGCCAGTTAAATGATGAAACTACAGGAGTAGCGGTGCATATCCAATCTCTGGGAAAAACCAATGCTGTGGTTGTCTCCAAATCAGTATATGACCAGATGATCTCCCATCCCCAATTTAAAGCCAGGTCATTGGGTAAATTTGAAATCCACGGTCTACCCGGATTAAATGAGATATTTGTTTTAATGGGCTTTGGGCTCACCCCTCCTTCTGGCATGGGTTGGATAAACCGGATAAAGGAATCTATTCAAAATGCCGGAAGTGTTATCCAGGCTATTTTTTAAAAATTTAATTTTCTTGGCATTATTGGAAATGGGCCGAATCCTTTAAAGCCTGAATCGGTTTAATGATTTTGTTGGTAAAAATTCAGCACCAATGGAGTGACTTTATGCCAGATTATGAAAGACTTTTTGAACATCCTCGTCTTCTTCAATTTTGGCTACCAGTTTAAGTACTTCTTCGGCTTTTTCTTCCTCCAGGGAAACCGTATTTAAGGGAATCCATTCCATTTCAGCTGACAAAGGGGTTATTTTCCGGTCTTCCAATGCTTTCTGCATCGTGCCGAATTCGGAAAAAGGAACACGAAGGATTAAAACCGGTTCATCGTTTTCACCAGTACCTTCACCCATTTCTTCCAGTCCAAAATCAATGAGTTCCAATTCAATATCATCAGGATTAATTCCTGCTAAATGCAATTTAAATACCCCCATCTTTTTAAACATAAAACTCACCGAGCCGCTATTGCCCAGGCTGCCATTGTTTTTATTAAAATGGGTACGGATATTGGCTACGGTGCGGGTATTATTATTTGTCGCTGCTTCAACCAAAACAGCTACGCCTCCGGGCCCATGCCCTTCATATAATATCTCATCATAACTTTCCGTGTCTTTGCCTTGCGCTCGTTTGATGGCATTGTCAATCCGATCTTTGGGCATATTGACTGCCTTGGCATTTGCTATACATCGTCTTAATTGGGAATTGGATGCAGGATCCGCAGTACCCGCTTTGACCGCGATAATAATTTCTTTGCCTATGCGCGTAAATTGTTTGGCCATCCGGTCATACCGGGCAAACATCTTGGATTTTCGAACTTCGAATATACGTCCCATCCTCTTACACTTTGAGCGGCAAATGTAGATATTTTACGTAAAATTCTGCAGTTGCAGCCCAAATGTAAGTCTTCAGTATACTATAAACCAGAATAAATCTTTCAATAAGCTACTTCCACTTTTTCCTCCATCAACCTCCTAAGGTTAATCAGGGCATACCGCATCCTGCCCAGGGCCGTATTGATACTTACCCGGGTCAGTTGGGAAATTTCTTTAAAACTCATATCGGCATAATGCCTTAGGATGACTACTTCCCGTTGCTCCGGAGGGAGTTGATCGACCAATGACTGGATGCGGTTGGTACCTTGTTCCTTGATAAGGTATTGTTCCATATTATCATCATTGGAGGGGATGACACTAAACACATCGAAGGTTTCATTGGATGATACGTTGGTATGCCTTTTGGATCGTCGAAACTGATCCACACACATATTGTAGGCTATGCGCAAGGCCCATTGCAGGAATTTTCCCTCATGGTTGTATTTACCCTTTCTCAGGGTATCAATAATTTTAATAAAAACTTCCTGGAAAATGTCTTCTGCTACTTCGGAATCCCGTGTAAACAGATAAATTGAAGTATAGATTTTTGTTTTATGCCTGTTTAATAAGACTTCGAAGGCACGTTCATTACCGGTGAGATAATGTTGAATTAAATCCTGATCGGAGAGCGTCATAACTTGCATAACTATAATGTTTTTTGGTTCGAAAATGAAATTATAGTGTAGAAGTTATGAATCTATAGGCGAGTGCTTTATTGATTAATAAGGCCAAATATACATTAATTTAATAATGAGTCTACCCCACTCTCCTTTTTTTTATCCAAAATCCTCTTTTTTAACATTCTCTTTACAATTTGCCGTTTTCGATATCCAATGAATTAATTTATAAAATCAGGGATACCAGGGGCTTCGCCTTATCTTTGTTCGTTTTTTACCCCATCCGCATGCTGCCCGCAAAAAATAAATCTATAAAGAAAACCAATACATCTTCCTTTCAGGAGGATCCAAAATATTCCATATTTATCAAAGGTGCTAAATCAAATAATCTGCGCAATATTGATGTATGGATACCTAAACGAAAGATAGTATTGGTCACCGGGGTATCCGGTTCCGGAAAATCTTCACTGATCATGGACACGCTTTATGCGGAAGGCCAGCGGCGGTATGTTGAGAGCCTTTCATCCTATGCCAGGCAGTTTTTGCTTAGAATGAAAAAACCGGAAGTGGACTACATCAAAGGCATATGCCCCGCTATCGCTATTGAACAGAAAGTGAGCACCTCGAATGCCCGGTCGACGGTCGGATCAATGACTGAAGTATATGATTACTTGCGGTTATTGTATTCCCGCGTAGGTAAGACCATCAGCCCGGTTTCCGGGGAACTGGTCAAACGCCATGAAGTGAGCGATGTCATTGATTATATTAAAAAATTACCTGCCGGGTCAAGACTTTTTCTCCTTATTCCCCTTCCGGTTAAATACGATGACCGCACGCTGGCCCAGGAATTTTCTTTGCTTCTTCAAAAAGGATATACCAGAGTATTGCGCAACCATGAATTGTTTCAGATTGAAGAAATTCAAAAGGCGAAAGGATGGCCATTAAAAGATAAACTTTCCAAACTGGGGTCTTCAGATATATCCATCCTGATCGATCGTTTCGTCACCAATCCCGAAGAGGAGGAAGTGATGAACCAGATCACCGACTCCATTTCAACGGCGTTTGCCGAAGGCGAAGGCAATGCTATCCTTTTTAATCCCGATACCAAAGAAGTAAAAACTTTTAACAACCGATTTGAAGCTGATGGTTTAATCTTTCTGGAGCCTACCCCCCACCTGTTTAATTACAACAATTCGTATGGCGCCTGCCCAAGGTGTGAAGGTTATGGGCGGGTAATGGGCATAGATGCGGACAAAGTCATTCCGGATAAAACGAAATCCGTTTATGAGGGTGCTATCGCTTGCTGGTCCGGGGAAAAAGGCAGCCTATGGACTCAGGAACTCATCAATAAAGCAAGTCATTTTGATTTTCCTATTCACAAAGCCATCAATAAATTAACCAAAGAACAATATAAAATCCTGTGGAAGGGTAATGAATATTTTTACGGCATCGATGCCTATTTCAAAGAATTAGAAGAAAAAACTTATAAAATTCAAAACCGGGTCATGCTGGCCCGTTTCAGAGGACGGACCACCTGCCCTGAATGTGAAGGAGGGCGTTTGCGCAAAGAAGCCAATTATGTCAAAATTAATGATACCGCCTTGTCTGAACTTATCCATTTGCCAATTGACGAACTTTTAATCCATATCCAATCACTTCGTTTCTCTAAACAAGACGAAATCATTTCATCCAGAATCCTGCGGGAAGTAAATCAGCGTCTGGACATCATGTGTCGGCTTGGTTTAAAACATCTTAGTCTCGAGCGCCTTGCTTCAACCCTGAGCGGGGGGGAGACCCAGCGAATCAACCTAACCCGTACGCTTGGAAGTAACCTCACCAGTTCCTTGTACATCCTGGATGAGCCCAGTGTGGGCTTACACCCGGTGGACTCTAATAGGCTAATTGAAGTATTAAAACAACTCCGGGACCTTGGCAATACCGTGGTCATAGTGGAACATGAAGAAGAACTTATCCGCCATGCGGACCATATCATTGACATAGGTCCGGCTGCTGGCATTCATGGAGGTGAAGTAGTTTTTGCCGGTTCCTATAAAGAATTTATTCAACCCAATCAGCCCGGTCTCACGGCTGCATATATCCAGCATACGATGAGTATTGAAGTGCCACCCTGGCGCCGGAAATGGAATGATAAATTGGTGCTTAAAGGCGCTTCCCTGAATAACCTGCAGGGTATTGATGTCAAATTCCCGCTCAATACTATTACCGTCATCACCGGGGTATCCGGATCCGGTAAAACGACCCTGGTAAAACACTTGCTTCATCCTGCCATGGAAAGGTTTCTGGCCGACGGAAATATTGGCACGATTACCGGGCTGCAAGCCCTGGAAGGGGATCTCCGGCGTATAAAATTTGTGGAGATGATCAATCAAAATCCTATCGGGAAGTCCAGTCGCTCCAATCCGGTCACATATGTCAAAGCCTACGATTCAATACGTAAATTGTATTCCAATCAACATCTCGCTAAAATGCGTGGTTATGGGCCGGGACATTTTTCCTTTAATGTAGAAGGCGGCCGGTGTGAGACCTGTCAGGGTGAGGGAGAAATCGTAGTAGAAATGCAGTTCCTTGCCGATGTTAAATTATTGTGTGAAGATTGTAAAGGGCAACGATTTAAAACTGAAGTACTGGAAGTCCGGTATAAAGATAAATCCATGTTTGACGTACTCGAACTCAGTGTCGAAGCAGCCCTCGCATTTTTCAAAGATCAGCAGGACATCTATTCAAAACTCAAACCACTGAATGATGTGGGGCTGGGATATGTCAAATTGGGACAGGCATCCAGTACCTTGTCAGGAGGGGAAGCTCAACGGGTAAAACTGGCCAGCTATCTGAGTAAAGAAGCGGGGCAGGAACAGATCCTTTTTATTTTTGATGAACCAACGACCGGATTACATTTTCACGATATCAGAAAACTGCTGGATGCATTCAATGCCCTGGTTGAAAATGGGCATTCCGTCATTCTAATTGAACACAATATGGATGTGATCAAATGTGCAGATTGGGTGATTGATCTGGGACCGGGGGGAGGCAAAGAAGGGGGTCGTTTATTGTTTGCAGGCTTACCGGAAGATATGATCAAAGTCAAAGAATCCAAAACAGGATATTACCTCAAGGAAAAACTAAAATTGAATTAAGCTTTCCTGAATTTATGTATTCCTTAAATAAGTGGATTTGGCTATTTATAGGTTTTCATTGCCAGGGACAGAGTTTCCAGCTTTCCCAGGAACAATTAAACCAGTCCTTTAGCAAATTTCACGAATTCCTTTCTATCCCTAACGATGCGCACTCGCCGGCAGACCTCGAACAAAATCTACAATGGCTGGAAAAAGAAATGACTGCAAGGAATTTTGAGGTGCAACGTTTGGCCACCAAAGGAATTGACTTGTTGTTTGCAAAAAGGATATATAACCCGGACTGGCCTACTTTGTTATTTTATATGCAGGTGGATGGACAGGCTGTGGATCCATCCAGGTGGCATCAACATTCTCCGTGGAAACCAACGCTCAAAGAAAAAACTCAAGGTAAGTGGACCGAACTTCCCTGGGAAATGTTGAAGGAAAAACAGGATGCCGATTGGCGCATTTTCGCCCGCTCTAGCTCCGATGCCAAAGGTCCAATTCTGGCTTTTATTACGGCGTATGATGTATTGACCGGACAGGGCAAACAACCTAATTATAATATCAAACTTATCCTGGATGGCGAAGAAGAATTAGGGTCACCCAACATCACTCCAGCCATTGAACACTATAAAGAAGTATTACATGCAGATGCAATGATCATACTGGATGGGCCATTGCACCCCTCCAATAAACCCACCTTGGCTTTTGGGGCTCGGGGAATTATTTCGTTTTCTTTGACTGCCTATGGACCAAACGTCAACCTTCACAGTGGACATTATGGAAACTATGTTCCTAATCCGGTCTTTTCCCTGACTGAACTCCTGGCTTCTATGAAGGATGCTAAAGGACGTGTGACGATCAAAGGATTTTATAAAGGTATCCGTATCGATAAAAAAACAAAATCTATCCTGGCAGGGACCCCGGATGACTTACCGGAATTACACCGGTCAATCGGAATCCATACGCCAGAGGCAGTAGGCCCCAACCTTCAGGAAGCCATACAATTTCCATCACTCAATATCGACGGTATCCGCGCCGGCTATGTAGGTGCCCAGGCTCGGACTATAATCCCCGACCTGGCCACGGTAGCCATGGACATCCGGCTGGTCAAAGAGACCAGGGGTGAATACATGATTCAGTTGGTAAAAAATCATATCATCAGCCAGGGATATACGTTACTCGACCATGAACCGACTAATGAAGAAAGAATAAACAAGGATAAACTGATTAGTCTTCAATACCAAATCGCTTACGAAGCTTTCCGCACTGAAATGAATACTCCTACAGGCCTATTTTTGAATCGGGCTCTTACGCATTGTTTTGGACAGCATCCCATTTCCATCCGCACCCATGGAGGATCCATTCCTATCTCACCTTTTGTGGTGAAACTGGGCATTCCGGCTGTAGCGGTTCCTATCGTGAATTACGATAATAATCAACACAGCGAAAATGAAAATATTAGGATCGGCAATTATCTGGACGGGATAAAAACATATTTTTATATTTTAGACACCCAATATGAACCCGGACCCAAAAATTGAGACTTTTACCGGACTTCATACCAACCTCCTGATTTATTCTGTATGGGTCATGATTATGTCAGGCGTGGCCCTGCTGCAAAAAGATATTTTCTGGCTGGCTATCTGTTCTTTTATTGCTTTTATGCTGTGGGTAGCCCGGTATTTTATAACGCATAAAGAACTTAGTTTTCCATACGGACCAGCCAATGCCATTACCTTGCTGCGGTTCTTTGGATTGATTGCGGTATCCATAATGCACCCTTCCCTTACTTTATTTACTACAGGATTTGTGTTGACGGTGGTATGCCTGAGTGACATTTTAGATGGGTATATTGCCCGTGCCCTGAATATGTCCAGTATCATTGGAGAATATATGGACAAAGAGACGGATGCCCTTTTTGTGTTATTGACTTGTTTTATTCTGTTTCAAAGGGGTTTTACCGGTCCCTGGATCCTTTCATTGGGATTGATCCGCTATATTTATTTTATTGCCGTATTCTTTTTTTTAAAACCAGGTCAAAAAGAACATAAAGATCCCCAGGCCCGTTGGATAGCAACCATTTTATTTATTGGAATATTATCCTGTTTTTTTATTCCTTACCGATTTTCATTTCCCATTTTAGCAGGCGCTGCTATTCTGTTGGCTTATTCGTTTATTAAAAGCGCGCTTATCGCCACTGGATGGATACGGATACCTCAAGCGTAACAATGAATACCGTTTCAGAGCATTCGTTTTCTGCAATAAGGCGGAGACCAGAATCAAAATTTTTATTCCTGTTATTCCTTCTGGCACTCTTGCAGGCCGCCCTTTTTTTCCCTTTATACTTTACTAAAATTGGCCAGGGAAATTTTGTGCCGTTGACGGACTGGTATAAACCAAGGGATAATCCCGATATCTTCCGGTGGAGCCTCGATTATGCGTTGATTTGGATAGCCGTAGTGATTGGTTACCGGTATAAAAAACTTCGCCTGTTTATCTACCTGATTTCTGCCTGTTATCTGGGTTTATTTCTATTTCAAACGTATTATTTTATATCCTGGAAAATATATGGGGAAAAACCAGTATGGTCTTATGACTGGGCACTGATACGACGGGTGCTTCCCGTATTCATGAGGACTATGAAAATTTCACCCGTTGTCTTTAATTTATTGGGGTTCCTGGTGCTGATCCTGATTTATATCGGAGTTTTCCGCTTGCACCGGTATATATTGAAATCAATTTCCGGGTTCAACCTATTCTTTTTGGGGATCACTGGAATGCTGGGGTGTTTGTTGCCCTTTATCCTTTACCTGGCTTACCCTCAGGAGCCTGGGGACGTCAATAAGTATCCCGCGGCCCCTTGGATTGTAGATGATATCCATTGGACATTCACCGAAACCCGTATCAAGCCCCTGCCGGACATCGGGGCCAGGCAACTATATTCGGAATATTATGACCTGCCTATAAAATCCAAACCCAATATTTATCTGATTTTTATCGAAGCATATGGCAGTATTGCCGGTGCAGTAGACCCTTTTCAACAATCGTATTGGGAACGTCTCAAACTCATGGAATCCAGGTTGGCGGAACATCAATGGAAGGCCGCGTCTGCCTTAAGTAATTCCACCATCCTGGGTGGCAGGTCCTGGCTTGGATTTACCACCTTAATGGCCGGCCTCCGGATTGACAATCACCCGGCGTATGAAAAATTGATTCAGCAACACCCCCAATATCCTCAACTGATCAGAGTATTAAACCATTTTGGTTATCAGACCTACCGGCTGAATACCATGGCCAATTTCGGTTTATCTTTTGCAAAACTGGATAGCCTTGCTGTTCAGTTTTATGCCAATAAGATCTGGACAAAATATTCTGACTTACCTTATCATGGTTACCGCTACGATTATTTTGGAGGGATACCGGACCAGTTTGCTTTGAATTATTGGGACGAAGAAGTTTTAAATAAACTACAACAACCCTATTTCTTGTTTTTTATAACCTTAAATACCCATGCGCCATTTTACCTGCCTCCTCCACTGTTGGAAAACTGGAAAGATCTCAACTCAATAAAGACGAGTCCTCACCGCACCACACGATCTGAGGAGGGTGCTCCGGTCTACCGCTATGTCCAGGATGTATTGTATAATTTATCGTTCCTGGAAAAGTATATACTCGAGAAAGCGGATTCGAATTCGCTTTTTATTTTAGTCGGAGACCATCAGCCCGCCGGTATGGAATACCTGCTGAGCGGCAAAACGGATACGTATGCCACTCCGATGCACATCATTACCAAGGATAGCCGATGGATTGAATCATTGAAACAAAAAGGATTTAATCCGGGGATGTTGCCTCTCTTTAAACCGGGATCCCTATTGAAACACGAAGGTTTTTATTCACTTTTTATGCAAACCTGGAGTGAAATTGATTCCTTGCCCTCGGGCAAGTTACCGCGCTACCTGCCAAACGGCCTTCAATAATCACTGGAAGGGGATCTAAAGACCTCGACCAACTGTTGCCTGAAAACCGGACCCTCGGTAATGATATCGATGACTGGATTTGGTGAAATCTGCAATTTATTCTCATGGATCAAAACCAGTTTTCCTATCAGTTCATGAATATCGTTACATCCTCTGCATCTTCCGTGTCCAATCCAGTGCCGCACCTGGCCATTGCCCAAAGTCAACACCGCTGCACCACAAACGATGGCTTCCGCCACGGCCATACCATACGATTCAAAACCGGAAACATCCACCAGACACCTGGTTTCCAAAAATATCTTTTGAAGGGATTTCCAGGGTACCTGGCCTTCCAGGGAAACATGATTTTTCAAACCCGGTGCTAAATCGAGGATCGATAAACACTTGCGGGTGTATGCTGGATCTACCTGAGTATCTCCAAAGAATCGGATGATTAATCCATCCGGTAACCGGTGCAGCGTCAGTTGTCGTAAGAGTAAGTCGATTTGTTTAGCAGGATACCAGTTGGCCACTACAATCAGTTTATCTCTATTAAGCAAAGTGGATGGCAAAGTCTTTCCTATCCAGGGTTGTATGACTCTAATCCGATCTGGTGAAAAATGCCGTTGCAACAAATAATCCCTGGTAAACCCACTATTCGCGAGGATAAAATCAAATGGTGCCAGCCATTCTCTTTCAATTTTTGGTTCGATAGTTTTATCCGTCATTGAGGGAAGGAGATGGATCAAAACCATTTTAATGCCCCGCGTTTTATAAAGAGCGAGTGACGGAATTTCTTTCAAATAAATCGAATCAAATAAAATGATATCATGAGGTGAGGTGTTCAGGTTTTTAAAATCCTGAGCGGGAATGGCACATACCGGTCTACCCAGCACCTCAAGTCCTTCAATGATCTGAAGGTTAAACAGATTACCCCCGGAAATAAAACGCTGAGGATCCGGGCAAACAAAATAAATCATACCGGCAAGACCTTCCCCTGATAGGAAGCCCATGCAACGTGGGATTCGCCCAATTCAATTTTAAGGTCCCCGGAAAAAGAACGGACTATTTCACGCGACACCTCCTGATGAATATAATGACACAGGAATTCTGTCGTGGTCAGCTTGCCATTAAATTTTTCCATACCATCCAGGTTGCGGTAATTCAATTCTTTTAAAACCTTTTTTAAAAGATCGGCAGCCTGGGAAATATCGAGTACGACATTCATATCATTGAGTGTTGGGCTATAAAACGTGGCATCCACGATATAGGTAGCTCCATGTAGTTGACTGGCTATTCCAAAACCGGGATGATTGAAGGAATGGGCGATCATGATATGGTCCCTGATCTTTATACTATACATCATTAATATTTTAGAAGGTAAGTCAGACTCCCCGGGTGGTTCTTTCGGAGCTGGTCAAAAATAATGGGTGCTTCTTCAAAAGGTACAACCGGAATCTTAAGTTGATCCCACCAAGGGTTGGATAATAATCGAAGCACTTCAGATTTTCTTGTACTTATGTTCCAGAGGGTCTGCATCTTTTTAGGGATCCTGGATACCTGAGAAGATTGAATGGTCAGCCGTTTATAGTGAAAATTTTCACCCAGATTAATGTTGACCATCCTGTTTCCATACCAGCTTACTTCAACTATCCTGCCTTCCCAATTCATATTATCCACACAGGTTTGAAGGCCCTCAGCGGTGGCACTGGAATGGAAGGCGAGATCGAACTCCTGTTGTGGAGTCTCCTCATTAAAAATCCGGAATCCGTATTGCCGGGCCTGAGCCGCCCGAGTGGATGACGCCTCCGCCACCCAGATATCTTGGCATCCTTTGAGTTTTAAGACTCCGGCGATAAGGCTTCCAATCCATCCAAATCCCACCAGGAGAATCTTTTCCTGCGGCTGTGGGTCACCATCCCAATATGCGGTCAGTGCAGTTTCCAGATTACTGATTAAACAGGCCTTCCATAAGGGTAAATCAGCAGGAATTTCAGTGATGCAATCGGGATCCACCGATATCAAATTTTGGTGGGGGTGCATGAGGTGATAATTATTTCCTTCAACAGAACGTGCTACTACAGAATAGCCATATTTTATCGGAAAATCGAATTGTCCTTCCATATAAGGCACCCTCATGATTTCATTCAAGGCGGGAGGCACCTGTCCTAATGCAACTGTCCTTTCTGTCCCCGGGCTGATCAAAGAATAAACAGATTGAAGTTGAATGTGCCCTATGCCCTGACTTAACGGACTTTCCTGAATAACCGACTGATTTGAGTTGATATGCCACAAGCTTTTAGCAAAGGTCATATCCAGAAATTTATTTTAAGTCAAGCAGATGACCCATAATATTTTTTTTCGTTTCGAGATACCGTCGATTGGATCTTCCAGGAGCGATCTCTAAGGGTATCCTATTTATTAAGTGAATATTACCCTGATCAAAGACTTTCACTTTTTCCGGATTGTTCGTCAATAAATTAATCTGGTGAATACCCAGGTCTTGAAGCATCAGCACAGCATCTTCATACGATCGCTCATCCACCCGAAACCCAAGATGGATATTGGCAGAAGCCGTGTCTTTGCCCTGGTCCTGGAGTTGATAGGCTTTTAGTTTATTGATCAATCCAATCCCCCGGCCTTCCTGGCGCATATAAAGCAATAATCCACCGGATTTTCCAATCATTTCCATGGCTTTGTCCAATTGTGGTCCGCAATCGCACCGCTGTGAACCAAAAAGGTCTCCGGTCACACATTCTGAATGTATCCTGGTAAGGACAATATGATCTCTGAGCAAAGGCTCTTTGATGAGTGCTAGATGAGGTGTAGGATCGTTCTCGTCTTTGCCATATGCAATCACCTGAAACTCACCCCAAACAGTAGGAATAGAACTTTGGACTAACCTCCGGAACATGGCGCAAAATTACTTAAAATAGACCAACCCCGTTTGATCATTTATTGCAAGTCCGATAAACCACTGAATTATTGAAGTCGTTTTACCCGCTATACGCCTCCATTGGCGGGCAGGTACAGATCAGATTCCGGTCACCAAAAGCATTATTGACCCTGCCTACGGTAGGCCATATCTTCTGGTGCCTGAGGTATTCCAGAGGATAAGCCGCTTTAGATCTGGGATAAAGATGGGTCCAATCATCCGATAAGACGTGCAGGCAGGTATGTGGTGCGTTTTTAAGGACGTTATCCGTCGAATCGGCTTCGCCCTGGGCAATTTCGTCGATCTCTTTCTTAATCTGCAGCATAGCCTCACAAAATCGATCCAGCTCCGATTTGTTTTCAGATTCAGTGGGTTCAATCATCATAGTACCTGGAACCGGGAAGGATAAGGTAGGTGCATGAAAACCATAATCCATCAGCCTTTTGGCAACATCTTCAGCCGATATGCCCACCCCTTTAAAAGGTCTCAGATCGATAATCATTTCATGGGCAGCCCTACCTTTCTCGCCACTGTACAAGATCTGGTAACTGGATTCCAGTCTTGCTTTGATATAGTTGGCATTTAATATAGCGTGCCGGGTAGCATCCAAAACCCCTTGGTTGCCCAACATTGCAATGTAACCATATGAAATCAATAATATGCTGGCACTGCCCCATGGAGCGCTGCTGACGGCATGTATAGCCTGGCTTCCACCTGTTTTTACAAAGCTGTGACCCGGTAGATACGGGGCAAGTTTTTCATTTACACAAATCGGTCCAACCCCAGGCCCACCTCCACCATGAGGAATGGCAAAAGTTTTGTGTAGGTTGAGATGGCATACATCCGCATGGATCAATCCGGGGCTGGTCAGTCCTACCTGTGCATTCATATTAGCTCCGTCCATGTAGACCAACCCGCCCCGGTCGTGGATTATTTTACAGATTTCTTTTATATGAGTTTCAAATACCCCGTGTGTAGAAGGATAAGTAACCATGAGACAAGACAATTGATCTGCATGGAGATCGGCCAACCTTACCAAATCGTTCAGATCGATATTTCCCTGGGCATCCGTTTTGGTCACCACGACTTTCATACCTGCCATAATCGCACTGGCAGGATTGGTGCCGTGGGCGGATTCAGGGATCAATGCAATATTCCTACCCATCTGCTGGTGATGCTCATGATATGCGGCAATCGTCAACAAACCCGCATATTCTCCCTGAGCACCACTATTGGGCTGGAGGGAACAGGCCTTCATACCGGTAATCGCGCAGAGCCAGGCTTCCAGTCTTTGAAAAACAGTGTGATATCCTTGCGCTTGATCGGCCGGTACAAACGGATGTATGGAAGAAAAGGCATCCAAAGAGACCGGCAACAATTCAGAAACAGCATTTAATTTCATGGTGCAAGACCCGAGGGAAATCATGGAATGGACCAGGGAGATGTCTTTATTTTCCAATTGTTTGATATACCTCATCAGACTGGTCTCTGAATGGTATAAATTAAATATCGGATGGGTTAAAAATTTTGAGTTTCGCCGGAGGTTTTGAGGTATAACTTCTCCCCGGTGACTGCCAGGAACGATATCAAAAATTTCCAGTATCTCCATCATATCCTCCCGGGTGACTGTCTCATCCAGGCTGATCTGTATACATTCGGAGGTGTAATAAAAATTAATCCCTTTTGACTCTGCCCTGGCTCGAATCCCCTGGCTTAGTGCACCATCTGAAACGATAGCAAGGGTATCAAAATAAAATGGATGTTTTAATTTATACCCGGCATTTTGAAGACTTTCGGCCAGAGAAAGCGCTTTTTGGTGGACGTCTTTGCCTAAAGCAGCAATGCCTTCCGGCCCATAATACACTGCATACATGCCGCTCATAATCGCCAATAAAGCCTGGGCAGTACAAATATTACTGGTTGCTTTTTCTCTTTTTATGTGTTGTTCTCTGGTCTGAAGGGCCATCCGGTAAGCCGTCAATCCGTGGTGATCTATACTTAAGCCAATGATTCGACCAGGGATCTGTCTTTTAAATTCATCTTTACAGGCAAAAAAAGCGGCATGAGGGCCACCAAATCCAACAGGCACCCCAAATCGCTGAGAATTGCCAATGGCTACATCGGCTCCCCATTCTCCGGGAGGGGTCAGAATGGACAGAGCCAATAAATCGGTTGCTGCAGCTACGTAGATAGCGTTTAAATGAGCATCCGCACAGAGTTGGCTGTAGTCGGTCACCTGACCTTCTTTTCCAGGATATTGAAGTAAAAGCCCGAATATTTCTTTGTCATTCAAATCTGTCGTATCCACTGCTTTGATGATTAATACGATATCTAATGCCTTGGCACGGGTGCGGATAACATCGAGGGTATGCACATAAACATCCTCGCTCACCAAAAACTTATTTTTAATGTTGTGTTCAGTTTTATTTGCCAGGTGATAAAACATAATCATAGCCTCCGCGGCGGCTGTGCCTTCATCCAAAAGAGAGGCGTTGGCAATAGGAAGAGCGGTGAGGTCCGCTACTACCGTTTGAAAGTTCAACAAGGCTTCCAGCCTTCCCTGAGCAATCTCTGCCTGATAAGGTGTGTATTGAGTATACCATCCCGGATTTTGAAAAATATTCCTCAGAATAGGCGATGGTGTAAATGTTCCGAAATATCCCTGACCGATATAAGATCTGAAGACCTTGTTTTTTTCTGCCAGTGACTTGATATGCCTCGAATACTCCAATTCACTAAGGGCGTCGGGAATGTCGAGCGTTTCATTCATGCGGATAGTTTGCGGAATGGTTTCATCTATGAGTTGCTCGAGGGTATTGACTCCTATGATTTTTAACATAGCGGCGACTTCCGCCGCATCATTGCCTAAATGTCGGGGAGCAAAGGAATGTGGATGGGACATGTATTGATTTAGCTTTGTGGGTGCAAAAATACGAATATGCTTTCCTATAATCAGCCTTGATCACATTATTTTATATATGTTTTTTATCTATGTGTATTGCCTGCATTACCAGGATCCATTAAGGATTGAAAAAACACTAAATAGTGTACTTTTATTTCAACTTAGCTCCAGCTTAAAACAAAAAAGAGGCCATCCGCTTTACGGGGCCTCTTTCCATTTTGCCTTTTGAAATTACTGTAGTTTTCTTATTTTAAACCAAAGGCTTTTTTAATATCCTTGACTTTGTCGAGTTTTTCCCAGGTAAATAATTCCACCTTTACTTTTTTGAACTTACCATCCGGTGATTTAAATTCTTTTACCACGGTTTCCGATTTGCGGCCCATATGTCCGTACGATGCCGTTTCACTGTAGATCGGGTTGCGCAATTTTAATCTCTTTTCTATGGCATAGGGTCGCATATCAAATAACGCCAGCAGTTTATCTGCTATCTCTCCATCGTTGAGGTTGACTTTATTGGTGCCATAGGTATTGACGTATAATCCCATGGGTTGAGCTACACCGATGGCATAAGATACCTGCACCAATACCTCTTCACAGACCCCTGCTGCGACCAGGTTTTTTGCAATATGACGGGTAGCATAAGCCGCTGAGCGGTCCACTTTCGAAGGGTCTTTGCCGGAAAAAGCTCCTCCGCCGTGAGCGCCTTTGCCACCATAGGTATCCACTATGATTTTTCTTCCGGTAAGTCCGGTATCACCGTGTGGGCCTCCAATGACAAATTTGCCGGTTGGGTTGATATGGTATTTTATCTTATTGTTGAACAGTTTCTGATTCTGCGCATCCAGTTTTTTCTTCAACCGAGGTACTAATATCTCCACCATGTCTTTGTGGATTTTTTTAGCCATTTCTTCATCAGTACCGAATTCATCATGCTGGGTAGAAATTACAATCGTATCTATCCTACTGGGTTTATTGTTATCATCATATTCTATAGTCACCTGGCTTTTAGCATCCGGTCTCAGGTATTTGATTTGTTTGTTTTCTCTCCTCAAATCTGCCAGTTCCATTAAAAGCTGATGGGCGAGGTAAAGTGGTAGTGGCATATAATCTTCGGTTTCCTGGCAGGCATATCCAAACATCATCCCCTGATCCCCTGCCCCCTGATCTTCCCGGTTGGTCCGGTCCACACCCCGGTTGATATCGGCGGATTGTTCGTGGATGGCAGAAAATATACCACAGGAATTGGCTTCAAACATATACTCACTCTTGGTATAACCTATTTTGCGGATGACACCGCGGGTGATTTCCTGGACATCCAGGTAGGTTTTGGATTTTACTTCCCCCGCCAGCACCACCTGACCTGTAGTGACTAAGGTTTCACAAGCTACTTTGGATTCGGAATCAAAAGCCAGAAAATGATCGATAAGTGCGTCGGAGATCTGATCCGCTATTTTGTC
>Ga0163153_10000705_pt1 | contig 56675 bp, 49 predicted proteins | sample OliLakLV19MP6IB1_FD_148629 | JGI IMG/M metagenome (GOLD analysis project Ga0163153, IMG submission 148629) | Freshwater microbial mat bacterial communities from Lake Vanda, McMurdo Dry Valleys, Antarctica - Oligotrophic Lake LV.19.MP6.IB-1 | ecosystem: Environmental > Aquatic > Freshwater >... | reverse complement strand
AAATTCAGTAACGGAGTTTAATTTTTTTCAAAAAATGAAAAAGATATTCATTTTTATTATTCCGTTAACGTTAATCATTCTTTTAATTTTATATTCTTATAAAGAGTCATTAATTTATTCAGTCACAGACAAGAACCGTTCAGAGGTTTCAATAGGGGAGAAGAATAATGTTGTTTCTCCCACCGCCGATCCCCGGGTCAAGCCCGAAAAATTCGAAAGACTCATCTCGCAAAAGTCATTTGATAATGCCACATATCTTGAAAGCATGTTAAAAGACTGGTCGACACTGTTTGATCTGTTTACTTCAAATGCGAACTTTAAACAGCAGGCAAAAACGGTTAACGTACGTGACCTCGAAAGGATAACTGAAAAGATTCAGATGGTGAGTAAAGAATTCAAACTTGGTAATGTAGAAAATCTTGTGAAAGAGCTGGGAGATGTGATCACACAGGAATGCAATGCATACAAGCTTGACTGGAGAATTGTACTTGCCATAATCAGACAGGAGTCATACTTCAATGCAAACGCTCGTTCGCATGCCGGAGCTTTTGGACTGATGCAGCTTATGCCGAGGACGGGCGCGGGATTGCAGGATGAGCTTCAGCTTGAAGACACGCAGACGCCGAAGAATAACCTTATTGCAGGGATTTATTATTATGCAACACTTGTCTCCCAGTTCAGGGAATTCGGTGATGACAAATACAAATTTGCCCTGGCATCTTATAATGCCGGATTGGGAAGAGTCATCGATGCGATGACCATCACAGCTTATTTTGAAAAAGATTACAAGAGCTGGGAAAATGTCAAGGAGGCATATCCTTTCCTTTCATCAAAGGAAGATTCTATTCATGCTCTTGTCTGGCCGGATACCAAAAGACCAACATACGGATCACTGGATAACTGGAAAGAACCATATAATTATGTGAACAGCATTATGTTTTACTATGAAGCTTATAAAAAAATGTTTGAGAGTAATATCAAGGAGCCCCAGACAGAAGGACAAAAGAAAAAAACCAAGAAGAAAAAATAACATAAATCAAACATAGCCATTTATAATTTGGAGAATATTAGATCTACAACTTTATCAGAAATAAATACAATTGAAGAAGCACGAGAACTTTTCCCCATAACCGAAAGCTGCGTATACCTTGACTCCGCCCATTATTCACAATATTCGCTTGAGACGAGAAACAGGTTAATTGATTTCATTGACAAGTTTACATTCACAAACCAGAACCTGAGTCTTCTTAATCTTAGAATTGCGGATACGCTGAAAGAAAAATGCGCTCAACTCGTTGGTGCAGACAAAAGTGAGATAATGATAATCAGCAGTACGACTCATGGTTTGAACATATTTGCAAACGGGATATTGCTTGATAAAGGAGATACAGTTGCCTATGCGGATTCGGAGTTTCCTGCCGCAGTTTATCCCTGGATGAATGTTGAAAAGATAAAGGGAATAAGAAATGTGATGATACCTTCAGTAAACGGACAGATCAAAATTGAGGACATAGAGAAAACAATAACAGAGAACAGAGTAAAAGTACTGACGATAAGCTCGGTAGAGTTTCTCGGTTTCAGAAATGATCTTAATGAGATAAGTAAGATCTGCAAAGCGAACAGTTGTTATCTTGTTGTTGACGCAATACAGGGAATGGGTGTCTGCCCTTTGAATGTAAAAGAGCTTGGGATAGATTTTTTATCCGCCGGTTCGCAGAAGTGGATGATGTCGCCCGCCGGTGTCGGCTTTGCATATATTTCCCCTGAAATAATGGATAAGGTAATCCCAACGTATGTTGGTACTACAAGTGTTCAGTTTGAATTTAAAAATTTCCTCAATTATAAATTAAATTTCAGGACTGATGCAGGAGTATATGAGAATTCAACTTTGAATACATTGGGAATGATAGGCATGGAATCTTCGATAGAGCTATTCCTTAAGCTTGGGGTTGAAAATATTTTTGATCACATAATCAAACTGCAGGATGTTTTTATTAATGAAATGAAAAAGAGTAATTATATAATTGAGTCTGATCTTTATACAGCGCACAGATCCAACATTCTCATATTTTCTCATAAAAATAAAAGTATGAATGAGAAAGTTCAGAAATCACTGGAGAATGAAAATATATACATAGCTTTAAGAGAAGGATTTCTAAGATTATCCGCGCACTTATTTAATAATGAAAAAGATATAATCGCTCTTACGGATTGTTTGAAAAAGAATCCTTTAATCTAAACCCTCAACATTTCCACCACATAGCCACAAAGCTCACATAGTCTCAATCGTTTACTCTACATTTCCTGACACCACCTTCACCTCTTCATTGCTTTCTTCCTCAAGCGTTCCAAGTGGATTTAAGGGAGAAATTGCAGAAACAAATCTTATCGAGTTATTATGGCAGAACAGTATGTCGGCTGCATCAGCAAAGCCGTCACCGTTGAGATCGGATTTTAAATATCCTGTGGCAAAAGTTAAAAGATCATTCCTTATTAAGATCATATCGCTTACATCGGCTATTCCATTTTGATCGGCATCACCGGTATAAATATAAGCATTACCGAGTTTCATTTTCATATTGTTTCCATAGGCTTTTGAAGAATCTGTTGAGAAGTCATAATTAAGTGAAAAAGAATTAAATACCACACCACTGTCCCTGCTCCAGGTTTCGATCGAGTTACGATGCTTCACTGACAGATAAAATTTATAATCATCCGATGGTATGCTCATCGAGAAATTTACATTACCGAGCAGGTCAAGATAAACTTTTTTTGATTCGAGCAGTTTAAATGGTGATCTTGTATCTCTTACGTTGACAGTAACAGTATCACGCAAAGGAGAAATAGCTTCGAGTAAAACTTTTAGAGAAATCAGGGAAGATCTGCTGTTAAGCTTTGTCTGATCAGGTCCGAATTCAACTACGATCGAAGAATTGAATAAAGGTCTGGATTCTGTTACACCGTTTGTGTCTTTGTAACGATAAACTAAAGAATTATCCCCGGCAGTATTTTTTATTCCTACAAAATAAGATGATATCTGATTACTATTAAAATTAGAAATAAAATCCCCCCCCGATTTTTCATTGCTGTAATGAACGGTTATCCCGGAGTTTTGTGTTGCTGAATTTTCGGTTTCAATACAGACCTGAAACGATACATAATCTGAAGCACCTCCGTTCTTTAATGGAGCCCTGTCAAAAGTTATCAGAATCTGGTTTCCTGCAATTTTATAACTCAGCCTTGAACCGGAAACGTTTGCATTATTAAAATCAAGATCCATCCACAATGGTGATAAAATTGAAACGGGCTGCAGCATAAGAAGACTTAGCTGATTAGGATCCGAAGACTGCAGAAAATTATTTTTTGAAAATGAGATCAGCCCATTGGTAGAAATAAAAACCGAATCATAAACTGATGAAAAGAATTTAATCTTGCTTCCCGGGTGAATTATATTGCCCAAACTAAAAAAGCCGTTATCCAGTGTGCCTGTAATCGAGCCGCCGGAAACATTAGCGCGGTTTATGATTAAACTCTTGCTACCGATAGTATCTTTCCAGTTGAACTGCGGGTGACTTGGAGCAGTGAATGCGCATGTAGTGGAATTAGAAAAAAAATATCCCCCGTTCCCTGAGAGACCGCCGCCGAAATTTGAATTAACAATTGTAAAAGTTGTTCTTAATGTGTCATTGCTTCTGTTTTGGTCTGATGCAAGCGAAGAATAAATTTTTACGTTATAGGTACCTTCATTGGTAGTGATGAGACTGTCAAATGAAACATAAGCGGATTGATTTGAATTAAGTGTAAGTGATTTGGTATTCTGATAATCTACGGGACCGGTAATGGAGTAAACAACATTAAAAGGAGTTGACTGATTATTCGTACCGTAATTTTTTATTTCAATCTGTGGAACAAAGTAATCCTGTGAACAGGAAGCAATTTCACCGTACGGAAATAAATTATTGACAATGCCGACCTCGTTGATGTATGGTGTTCCAACAGAAACATCATCGAGCCGGAGATTTTCACCGTCCAAATTTTTATGGAAGAAACCTATCCAGACGGTATCTCCCGCATACGCATTCAGACTGAATGCATATCTTCCGTATTTATTGGGGGAAGGGTATGTAATGCTGTCCTTGAACTTATACAAAAGATTAGTCATACCGGAGGCAAGAGAATCGGTTGTAGATACATAAACACTGAAAGTATCTTTATATACATTCCAGAATGTTTGTCTGAAATAAAATATAAGTGAATCATCTGTGGTGGGAACAAATCTTTTTGTGATTAGAAAGTTGCTTGAACCTGTCGGAGTATAATTTGATACCGCACATTTATTACCTGAGCGTGATGTTCTCGAGCTTTGAACCCATTCGCCGTTACCCTCTATGATATTTGCAACGCTCCAGCCTGTTGGCGGAAATGCTGTTCCCTCGAAACCTTCCAAGAGCTTTACCTGTGCCGTCGCGTCAGAAAGCAAAGCCGGCAGAAGGAAAATAAAGATGAAAAAAATTTTCATTTTAATTTTTCTTTTGATTAAAAAATTATTGAATTCTTTATTGGGGTCTTACTATTGGGGTCTTACTTTGGGGTCTTACTTTGGGATTAACTATTTGGGTGTGTTCCGAAAAAGATCTTTCTGAAATTTTTTACAGATTCGGGGATGATTTGGGAAATCTCCCGCTCCTCTCTATATTATATACAAAAATTTGGTTGACTAATATCAAAATAATATTCATTGGAATCAAGAGAATTCTAAAACGTTATTTAGTTGAATAGTTTTGAATAACTATTCAACCATCACTAAGGATGATGTTTGTAAATCCAATTTTCCGAAACAAGCGGAGTCTTAATGAATATAAAAATACAGTGCTGTCCAAAATATTTTATCAATTTTTAAATAGTCTTAAACTAATCAACAATTAGTGTAATCATTATCATTCTTAAAAAGAACCTGACTGTGAAAAATTGCCGATAAAGAAATTCAGGATAATGGCGGCAGGCGGAGTAAATGTCTATGTTGCTCTCGCTCCGTAATGAACGGAGCCGGGAAAACCTTGAAGGCTCAAGGAAAAGCAAAAACTATAACTGAGGCGTATAAAGATTTCAATTATAATTATAAAAATCTTTTCTTAGGCTTTGAGTCTTGTGGTAAAAGTTTGGTTTGGACGGATGTGATAAAAATATCATCTGATAATGTATAAATGAATTTAATCTCACTTCATAATTTTTTATATTTACAAAAAGAATATGCAGGAGCTTAAAGAAAATAAAGGTAATTTCCCAGAAGATCCCGACACCCCTAAGGATGTCCGGGAAAATTTTTATCAAAGACACAGTAAAGAAATTGAAACAGGAATTGTTATTCTAATGGGATTAACTACCGTTACTGCACTACTATTCAGCATATACATAATTTATAAAAAATATTTCTAAATATTGCCAAACAAGTATTTTATTAAGAGCACAGGACTGATCAAAGCGACTGGAAAAGATTTTATTGATTATGTTAACAGGATGTCAACCAACGACCTCAGAAAATTTCCTACCGGCGAATTCCGTAAGACAGTACTTACAACAGATAAAGGAAGGATCATTGATCTGATCAATGTTATCAACATCCCCGATAGAAATCTTATACTGACATCATATCCTTACACTGAAAAAGTAAAGGCATATCTGGATAAATACATAATCATGGACGATGTTCAACTGAAAACGACGTCCGGAAAATATTCGCTGATAATCGTAAGTGGTGAACAATTAAAATCTTTTGCTAAGACAACTTTTGATATTGATGCTGAAAAAAATAAAATTTATAAATTGAACGATACTGATATTCTATTCATCGATGATTTTAGAATTGAAACACTGAATATTATTTGCCCGGAAGAAAAAGCTGATCAGTACAAAGAATTATTAAAGCAATCTGAAATGATGAACTGCGCTGAATATGAATACGCAAGGATTGAAAGTGGAGTCCCGGAAGCCGAAGGTGAACTCAATGAGAACGTCAACCCTGTAGAATGCGGACTTCAGAAATATATTTCATATAATAAGGGCTGTTACATCGGGCAGGAAGTAATTGCGCGCCTCGACTCACAGGGGAAAATTCCAAAGCAAATGGTAAGTCTAGTGGCAGCATTTCCTTTTAAAAAAGATGATAAAATCATTTTAGATGATGCAAAGGAAGCCGGATGGGTTTCAAGCGTGATCGGAACAGAAGATAAGTATCACGGTCTCGGTTTTATAAGAAGTATAAATCTGGATTTTGAAAAAAAATATTTTATTGAAAGCTCAGGCGTTAAATCGGAAATAATCATAATAAAAATAAATTAAATATAATGTTAGAAAAAATTAAAGAAATACTTGGCAAAGAAAATGAGTCTCTCCTTACTTATGAAGCGAAAGCCATTCCAAAAGATACTATTCATTTACCGGGGAAAGATTTTATTGACAGGGTTTGGAAAGATACCGACAGAACACCGAATGTACTGAGGAACATGCAGACTATTTATAATAACGGAAGACTTGGTGGAACAGGTTACGTTTCCATATTGCCTGTTGATCAGGGAATTGAACATTCTGCAGGAGCTTCGTTTGCGCCAAATCCGGTTTATTTTGATCCTGAAAATATAGTTAAGCTTGCAATTGAAGGCGGATGCAATGCTGTCGCTTCTACACTTGGTGTGCTTGGATCAGTTGCGAGAAAATATTCGCATAAAATTCCATTTATAATGAAATTGAATCATAATGAATTTCTTACATATCCGAATAAATACGATCAGATTTTTTTTGCAAGCATAGATCAGGCATTTGACATGGGTGCAGTCGCAGTTGGTGCAACAATTTATTTCGGCTCGGATGAATCGGGGAGACAGTTGCAGGAAGTTTCACAGGCATTTGCTTATGCGCACGAACTTGGCTTGGTAACGATACTCTGGTGTTATCTGAGAAATCCCGGATTTAATGTAAAAGGTGATAAAGATTATCATTTATCGGCTGACCTGACCGGACAGGCAAATCATCTCGGTGTTACGATTGAAGCTGATATTATAAAGCAAAAGCTTCCTGAGAATAACGGAGGGTATAATGCTTTGAAATTCGGAAAGACACATAAAAATGTTTATGAAAAATTATCAACTGACAATCCTATTGATCTTACAAGATATCAGGTTGCGAATTGCTATATGGGTAGAAGCGGACTTATAAATTCAGGCGGAGCATCAACAGGTAAAGATGATTCCGACATGCTCGAAGCAGTGAAGACCGCGGTAATAAATAAGAGAGCAGGCGGCATGGGATTGATTTCCGGAAGGAAAGCTTTTCAGAAGCCGATGAAAGATGGTGTGACGCTGTTGAATGCAATTCAGGATGTTTATCTTGAGCCTAAAGTTACAATTGCTTAATTACAAATTATAAATAACGATTCTTTGAATTCAAATACTTACATTAACAGAGATCAATAAAAAAAAATAAATCATGAATAAAGCCAAACAAAAAGCAACAATGAAGCACAGAAAGAAAGCCAAATTAAAGAAGGCAAAAGTAAAAGCATCACTTGCAAAGAAGAAAGTAACGAAGTAAGGATAACAACGTCATTGTATTTACATCCATAACTTAGAGGCGGCATGGGCTGATGAAAAAATTTTTATTAATCTTTTTTTTAACCTTTGCGGCTGCATTCACACCTATAGCCGGGAAGTATATCGTTGCTTACATCTCACCTCTGTCACTAGCATTTCTAAGATTCGGTGTTGTTACAATTTTACTTCTCATAGTTTTTAAGCTGAAGAAAGGAAATTTCGGAATTGAGAAAAAGGATTACCTCCTCTTTTTCATTTTGGGAGCACTTGTAATACCGATCAATCAGGTATGTTTCCTTACAGGTGTCAAGCTTTCATTAGCTTCGCATTCGGGAATAATGTATGCCTGTACGCCTTTGATAGTTTATCTCATATCGATCAAACTCAAGGATGAGGAATTCAATCCGAAGAAACTTCTGACGATTTCACTTACCATCGTCGGAATAATAATAATTTTTTACGAAAACCTTCTCCTTCCGCCCGGAGAAGGAAAGAATTATCTTACTGGAGATATACTTCTTTTTTGCGCAGTGGTGTCCTGGGCTGTCTATCTCGCACTAAGCCAGGGTATGGTTTTGAAATACGGAGCGCTGAAAACACAGACAATTTCCTTTAGTATCGGCAGTATATTATACCTTCCTATCTTTCTTTTAGATGTAAAGAATTTAAGTTTTCAGCACATCGATACGGGAGTTGTTCTTGCATATATACACCTGACATTCTTTGTGGCATTCGGCGGATATTTTCTGTACAACTATTCCGTGAACGTCATCAAGACAAGCACTTTGACTACACTTACCAACACATCTCCCATAGTTACTATTATTTTTTCTTGGTTATTATTAAAAGAAAATTTATCTTATTTTTTTATCATAGGAGCAATAATAACAATGACCGGAGTATATTTTACACAAAGGATAAAAACCAACGAAGCCATCGGCTAAATATTCAGATAAATGAAAGATAGCATCAATCCGATCACAGAAAAAAAAATAAAAGTCGCGCTTCATTCCCTTTATGCTGCAGTAGCAATAACAGTCATCAAGCTTCTTGCTGCATATTTCAGCGGAAGTCTTGCAGTACTAAGTGAAGTATTTAATTCGGGGATTGATATATTTGTATGTCTTGTCACTATTATTTCGATCAAATATTCCTCAAGACCTCCTGATGAGGATCATAATTACGGACATGAAAAGGTTGAAAATTTTTCAGCACTATTTCAGGTATTCATACTTTTCATAACGTCGGCTTACATAATTTACGAAGCAATGCAAAGACTTTTTTCAGACAGGACTGTAGAAGTGAAAATAAGCGTCTGGATATTCTTAGCTCTTATTGTTTCAATGATAATAGATTTTTACCGCGCAAGAATATTAAAGAAGACCGCAAGAGAAACAAAGTCAAATGCACTTGAAGCCGATGCTCTGCATTTTTCAAGCGATATCCTTAGCTCATTTGTAGTAATAATCGGGTTGCTCCTAGTTTATCTGAACATAAGTAAAGCAGCCGATACCATTGCCGCGCTGGTAGTGACGGGAATAATAATTTATCTCGGCTATAAACTTTCGAAGAAAGCTATTGATTCACTGATGGACCGTGTGCCTGCCGGACTTTATGAAAAAGTAAAATATGAGACCCTGCTTATAAAGGGAGTGGAGAATATAAAAAGTTACCGCATAAGGAGCTCGGGCTCGAAGATATATATTGACATGACAATATTCATAAGCAGGCTGGTGCCGTTTTCCAAAGCTCATGATATTATGGACGGAGTTGAAAGAAAGATACACGAGCTGATAGAGAATGCAGATGTAGTCATACATTCCGAACCGGTTGAAACAAACAGTGAAACAATTAATGATAAGATAAGAATGATAGTGAATGATTACGGTATGAAATGTCATGATATTTATTCGCATAAAATTGACAATGAAATTTATTCCGAGCTTCATATTGAAATTGATAATACAAATGATCTGACGAAGGCACATAATACGGTCACGGAAATTGAGGAGAGAATAAAAAAAGATATTGATGTAATTTCGCATATTAAGATACACATTGATGAGCCGAGTGAAATTGTTTTTGATACACGAGATATCACTCAAACCTCAAACGAAATTGTAAGCAAAGTAAAGAATATTCTTTCAGAATGCAGCGATGTGATATCGAGTGATGAAATTCATGTCATAAGTACAAACGGCAAGATAAGAGTATCAATGAATTGTGTTTTCAATAACATACATTCTTTGGACGAGGTGCATGACATAGTAACGGTTTTAGAAAGCAAGATCTATCTTGGTCTGAAAGAAAACTATCCCAAGCTGTCAAATGTGATTATACATGCCGAACCAAGTCACATTTAAATTACAGACGTAAAACTGTAAGTAAAAATAATACAGGTTTTTACCGAAGACTTAACTTATCAAATCATAATGGAAAAAATCAGAGCAGGGCTGTTTGGATTGGGTCACCTTGGAAAGTCTCATCTCAGAATGTTGAAAGAGATCAGTAATGAACGTGAGGGTATTGAACTTGTGGGAATATTTGATACTGATACGGAGAAGAACGAAGCAATGTCCAAAGAAAATGATATGGTTATAAATAATTCTGCAGAAGACCTTATAAAAAAAATTAACACCGCTGTAATTGTGACTCCTACATCAACACACTATGAGCTTGCCGGCAAATGCATTAGCAATAATATTAATACCTTCATTGAAAAACCCGTTGCAGATACGACTGAACAGGCGAAAGAGCTGCTTGAGCTTTCAAAAAACAAAAATATAAAAATCCAGATCGGTCATATAGAAAGATTTAATCCTGCGATACTATCGCTGGATAATTATTCAATAGAGCCGATGTTCATTGAGACGCACAGGCTATCGCAATTCAATCCGCGAGGGACGGATGTTTCGGTGATACAGGATCTGATGATACATGACATAGACATAATATTAAATCTGGTGAAGTCAAAGGTTGAGCGAATTGATGCAAACGGAGTGGCAATAATTACCGACAAGATAGACATTGCCAATGCAAGGATCAAATTTGAGAACGGATGCGTAGCTAATATTACAGCCTCAAGAATTTCGCAGAATAAAATGAGAAAGATGAGATTGTTTCAAAAGTCCGCATACATATCGATAGACTTTTTGCAGAATACATCGGAAGTGTTCCGAATGGGAGACGGAGGAGCTGATAACAGCGTTGCGCTGACAGAGTTTGTGCAGGGTGATAAGAAAGTAAAAATATTTTATGAAAGACCGCAGGTTGCAGAAGTGAATTCACTAAAGTATGAGCTTAATAAGTTTTTTGATTCGATAGAGAATGACACAGAGCCGTTAGTCACACTTGAGGACGGGCTTCAGGCGCTTGAAGTAGCAAATGAGATAGTAAATAAAATTCTGGAAGTTTGACCTTCATAATTATTAACTTTTAAATAACATTTTAATCCAATGTATAAAATCGCACACATATCCGACCCCCACATCAGTTACAAAGATGAAAATGAACACGGCAAAAGACTTGTCGGTGTATTGAATGACATAAAGAAGAAAGGGTGTGATCATGTGATAGTTACAGGTGACATTGTAGAAAATCCTTATCCGGAAGATTTTGAATATTCAAAAGAAATATTTTCTCATTTTGGATTGCTGGAGAATTCAAAGATGAGTGTTGTGCCCGGGAATCACGATATTTTCGGTGGATATCCGAAAGCTCAGGATAGCTTTAGATTCTATATAAATTGCAAGAGAGTGGATTATGATAAGAACGTTGATCAGTTTATTGAAGTGTTTAAAAATACTTTCCCGAACAATAATGCTTTCCCTTATGTAAAGATAATAAATAACATTGCGCTCATAGGTATTAATTCGATGGGTGAATGGTCAATGAAAAACAACCGCGAAGGATCCAATGGTTTTATTGAAGGGGAGTCATTGGAGAAATTAAAAAAGATCTTATCATCAGCAGAAGTAAAAAACAAATATAAAATAGTAATGGTCCATCATTATTTTTATAAGCCGGGACTTGATGAGGAAAAGCAGCCTGAGCATACGATCTGGCTTAAGGCGATCAACTGGAAAATGAAACTGTACAACAAGAAAAATCTTTTCAGAATGTTTAAGAAATATAAAGTAAATTTGATTCTTAACGGGCATTCGCATGTGAACCAGGTTTATATTGACAAAGGAATAACAGTTGTGAACAGTTCGACCTGCGTCATGCCACTCACTGATGATCAGATCAGAATGTATAACATTATTTCAATTCCGGAAGAAGGAGATACAGAGAGAAGCATAATAATTGAAACCATTCCTATTGAAGAATGAAGTATGAAATAGAAAATATATATTTAAACAGGATAGGAAAGCTCGCCGATGAAAAAGGTTTTGAAGCATACATAGTTGGAGGGTATGTGAGAGACCTTATACTTGGGATCGAAGATACCGATGTTGATATAATGGTGGTTGGAGACGGGATAGAGTTTGCAAAAGTCGTAGCTAAAGAATACGGAAAAGAACCTGACGCGCAGTACAAGAATTTTGAAACGGCACTTGTTAACATTGACGAATTAAAACTTGAATTTGCATCGGCAAGAAAAGAAAGCTACGAGAGAAATTCGAGGAAGCCAAAAGTCGAACCGGCTGATCTTGCGAAGGATCTGTCGAGAAGAGATTTTACAATAAATACACTGGCAATCGGATTAAATGAGAAAATTAAAGGAGAGCTCATTGATCTGTTCAATGGTTATGATGACATAAAAAGTAAGATCATTCGTACGCCGCTTGAACCGGAGAGGACATTTGATGATGATCCTTTGAGAATAATGAGAGCGATAAGGTTTGCCTCAAAGCTCAATTTTAAAATTGACGAGAAAACTTTTGAAAGTATAAAGAAAATGAAAGCGCGGCTTAAGGAAGACGGAGTTGTTTCTCAGGAAAGAATTACCAATGAATTTTTGCAGATACTAATGAGCGAGAAACCTTCCATCGGGCTTGAATTACTTTTTGATTCGGGAGTTATGGATATAATCTTTCCGGAGATTTCGCAACTTGAAGGAGTGGACCAGAGACAGGATTATCATCATAAAAATGTTTTCTATCATACTTTAAAAGTTGTAGATAACATATCTGAAAAGACAAACGATGTATGGCTGAGATTTGCAGCGTTAGTTCATGACATTGCGAAGCCGCGAACTAAGAAGTTTGTTGATGGTACAGGCTGGACATTTCACGGGCATGAGGAACTCGGCGCGAGGATGATGAAGAAAATATTTCTCAGAATGAAACTTCCGTTAACAAAGCTTAGCTATACAGAGAAGCTTGTAAGAATGCATTTGAGACCGATACCCCTTGCCAAGGCAGAAGTTACCGATTCTGCGATCAGGAGACTGGCAGCAGAAGCGGGTGAAGAGCTTGAAGATCTGCTGACATTATGCAGAGCAGACATCACTTCGAAAAATCCTGAAAAGGTGAGCAAGTTTATGAGCAATTACGAAGTTGTTGAAAAGAAAATTTTGGAAGTTCAGGAAAAAGATAATCTCAGAAACTTCCAGTCACCTGTCAGAGGAGATGAAATAATGAGTATTTGCGGATTGACACCGTGCAGGGAAGTTGGAATAATAAAGAAGAAAATTGAAGAAGCCATTCTCGAAGGCGAAATCCCCAATGAATATGAAGAAGCAAAGAAATATCTTTACAAGGTGAAGGACGAATTACTGAAAAGTAAAAACATCAGGCAAGACAACTCTGCAGAGATCAAACACATTTGAATTTTAAATTCAAGAAAGAATAATTCTCCATAAAAAAAGCCGGCAAAAAAAATTCTCCTGCCGGCTAAACGTACTTATAATTAAATAATGTTACGGATTTAAAGGCGATACAACTCTGACAAAATTAACAGAGTTATTATTGCCGATCAACAGATCAGTAACATCAGTCACATCGTCAGCATTAAGATCTGTCTTTAACAATACTCCAGTAGCAGACGCAGTTACATCGTTATATATATCAACAATGTCGGAAACATCAACTGCTTCGTCCTGATTTACATCTCCACTGAACATACAGTAGCTGCTACCTTTGAGTACTTCATTGTTCCCAAAAGCATTAGCATTTGAAATGACAAAGTCCTGAACAACAGCCGGTCCGGTGACATCCAGAGCCTCACCGCCGGACTTGCTCCAGGTTTGTATGCAGTTGAAATGTTTTGCTACAATGTAATATGTTCCCGAGCCAGCACTTGTAAATGAAAAAGTATTCAGAAATGATAAAGTATCAATTGTTGCCTTTGCTGAATCCACCAGAGCAAATGGAGCAAAATTATTTCTCAGATAAACAGTTACGGAGTCCTTTCTTGCAAGAGTATTTGATGAGGGATCAAACATTCCCTCCATCAGAACTTTTAAAGAAACCTTCACGCTTCGCAACGGAAGAAAGTCAACAAATCCAAGCACCGAGCTGTCAGCTTTATGGAATATGTGAGCTTCAACACTGTCAATGATCCCTGTGCCCCAGTAATTATTTTCGGCTTTAATGGAATCTGTGGTATTATTAAAAAGATCAAATATTTTTCCGCTGTTACCATTGCTGTAAATTTGATTGAGTCCTGCATCGGAAGTGTCCACGCTGTTCAGATCACCCATGTTCGGTTTGGCTGTTCCCTGAATTGTAATTCCCCAGAGATTACCGCGTATAATATTTCTGGTTACAACTGATTTTTGAGTAGCTGCCCCGTTAAAGTTAATTCCGCTTCCGCCGAGTGTCGGTGAACCCTGAATATTGTTACTGTCTATTACATTATTATTGATATAAACATTGGAGCTTCCTCCACCGATCGCAATACCGTAGCGGTTCTTCTTGATAATATTATTTTCAATGATTAATTGCGGAATTGTGCCGACCGGAAAAAAGGAAATACCTCCTGACATTATCGGTGAGCCAATGATGGTATTTCCGCGAATGATCATTGGCGTCGGACCTGTTGCTCCGAAATTGATCTGTGGAACGTTTGCGTTCTCGGTGTCATTTTCATAAATAAGATTATTCAGAATTTGAGGAGATGAAGCAATGTTCGCTCCGGAGGCAATTGCTGCTCTTCTGTTTCTGAATATTTTGCAGTTTGAAACTATTGAATTAGAGCGGAAGAAATTAATTGCACCGGATCCGAATGAACTGTTTAGCGTGTTATATCTTATGGTACAGCTATCAATAAGAATATTGCAGTCAAGCATTCTGATTGAGTTGCCGTATTCCATTATTGTTTTTTTAAGGATCGAGCCGTCACTAAGATCTTCAAATTTTAATCCGAGATACTTTGTAGTTGTGTCCTGTGCTGTAATTTTAACAGAATCAGTAGGATTGACGATCATGATGCCGAAGATATCTATAAATACGCCGGTTGAAAATTTTAAAGTTGCATTGTTCAATATCTTAATGGTATCGCCCGCTGTAATATTAATGGTATCATTGAAAAGATAATTGCCGCCGGAGAAAGTGACATTGCCTGATGAAAAGGCGACAAGACTGTCGAGTGTCCATGATCTTCCGGTGCCGGGTGTTGAATAATTAGAATAAGAATTTGAAAATGTTAAAAGAATAAATAAGAACAAAATGTTTTTCATTGTAAAGCTATGGGTTTGATTAATGAAATGCGGAAAAGATTTAATGAATAAATTAATAAATTTAAACTTTGATTATTAATGATTAATTTATCTTAAACTAACTTTATTGATGTCTATTTCTTACAGCACTCTTCCCAATTTTAGTGAACTTTTTTTAACTTACATAAATAATTTTCCTGCTTTAAAAAATTTTTATCAGTATGATTTCAGAAACGATGGCGATTTTCTGAAATGTATTGAAGCTAAAAAGGAAAATTACTTAAGCCACGGACTATTTAGCCGCGATGAATTAACCACTATCCTAAGAGGTCAGAACTTAACATTCGATTCACAGCAAAAGACATTTGATAATATCGAACTGCTGAATGAAGGCAATACCTATGCGGTCGTAACAGGTCAGCAGCTTGGATTTCTTACCGGTCCTTATTACACAATTTTAAAAGCGCTCAATACAATTCAACTGGCGGAAAAGCTTAACAAAAAATTCAGCGGATACAATTTTGTTCCGGTGTTCTGGCTTGAAGCTGATGACCATGATTTCCTCGAGATTAATAATGTTAATGTCATCTCGAAAGAAAATGAAATTAAAAAGATAAGCTATTTTGAGAAAGGTGAAGAATCGGAAAAGTATCTTAAGCCGGCAGGTAATATTATACTTGATGATGAAATCCAAAAATTTATCGGGACACTTGAAGATTCATTTAATAAAACAGATTTTTCGGACAGTCTGTTTAATGCAATAAAGAATTCTTATTCAAAGGACACGGATGTCAAAATTGCATTTGCAAAATTCATTAATTCATTATTCGGTGATAAAGGTTTGATACTGATCGATCCATCAGATAAGGAGATCAAAAAATTATTAAAGAATGTTTTCAAAACGGAGCTCGACACCGCTCCGCAGACTTGTGAAAAAGTAATTCATACTTCAGTTGAGCTTGAAAAAAATTATTCAGTTCAGGTAAAGCCAAAGGCGATAAATCTTTTCTACATTTATGACGGAAACAGGTATCTTCTCGAACCGCGGGATAATGACATTTACGCTCTCAAACATTCGCGTCAAAAATTTTCAAAAGAAGAGTTGTACAGTCTGCTTGAAAGCAATCCTGAGAGATTCAGTTGGAATGTAGTGACAAGACCAATATGTGAGGATTATCTGTTGCCGACTGTAGCCTATATAGGCGGCCCATCGGAGGTATCTTATTTCGGTCAGTTTAAAGAGGTCTATGAGTTTTTTAATGTTACGATGCCGGTGATTTATCCGAGAACATCAGTGACAATAATAGAAAGCCGTGTGAAAACTTTTCTCACGAAATATGATCTGAAGTTCAGCGAACTGCTTGATGAAAAAAATCTTTCCAGAAAGCTTCTTAAGAATCTTTCGGATGTAAGCGCAGATGAAATTTTTTCGGGATTGAAAGAAGAACTTTCGGGTTTATTCTATACTTATGAAAAAGAATTAGCCAGGATCGATGCCAATCAGACAGAATCATTTTCCAAAAGGAATAAACAGTTTGTCGAATCAATGGATGTTGCAAGAGAAAAGTTCGTTTCTCTTCAAAGCAAGCAAAGCGAGGTTATCACAAACCAGCTTGCAAAAATTCTGACTAATGTTTATCCCGACAATAATTTACAGGAGCGTGTATTAAACATAAGCTATTTTATTAATAAGTACGGAATGGATTTTGTGGACCGGCTTATGCAGGAGATAAACATAGACGCTTTTGAGCATCAGCTTATAGATGCATCACCCGGCTCCGGTCAGTAAATGTTGCCTCGATTGAAAAAAATATTAGTGATAAGACTTTCCTCATTCGGTGACATAGTCTTGTCCTTCCCGCTTTTAAAAAAAATCAAAGAAAAATTACCTGAATGTGAAGTACATTTTCTAACGAAGAAAAATTATGAAGATGTTTTATTGCTGAATCCTGACATCGACAAAATTATTTTCAATGATGACAGGCTGAGTGATACAAGGAAAAAGGTCACTGATGAAAGTTATGATCTTATAATTGACATACATAAAAATTTCAGAAGCATATATCTCAGCGCATTCAATTCTAAAAATGTAGTCAGATATAAGAAAGAAAACTTCAAAAAGTTTCTGTTTGTAAAATTTAAGATAAATTTTTTAAAGGAAGTAACACCGGTCTGGAAAAAGTATATTCTTCCGGTGAAAAGATTCCTGAATTTTGATAAGCTGAATTTTGAGGTCAGTGAACTTACATTTGACAGAACAAAAAGCATTGAAGGGAAATATACTGTGATCGCGCCGGCATCAAGACATTTTACGAAGACGTATCCGGCTGAAAAATTCATTCAGTATATCAACAACAACACCGGAACAAGATTTGTGCTTGTAGGAGATAATTCGAAAAAGGAAAAGCTGATATGCAGTGAGATCGAAAGAAGCTGTAAGAATGTTCTCAACCTTTGCGGTAAGCTTACAATAAATAATTTAGCAGAGGTCATTTACAACAGCAGCCATTTAATATGCAATGACAGCGCGGTACTTCATTTGGCTGAAGCACTTGGCAAAAAGGTAATTGCGATCTTTGGCTCGACAGTCAGAGAGTTCGGATTTTTTCCGCAGCTTGAAGGATCTGAGGTGTATGAGAATGAAGGTCTGGTATGCAGACCATGCACACATATCGGAAGAGGAAGCTGTCCCAAAGGACATTTCAAATGTATGATGGGAATAGAAATACAATTAAGAATTAGGAAATAAGAATTAGGAATTAGTTTTTTTTAATTTAATTCAACTTTCAACTTTTAACTATCTGCGCATGCCGAAAATATATTTAAAGAAAAATGAAGAGCGAAGATTGCTGGCTGGTCATCAGTGGGTTTTCAGTAATGAGATCGAAAAGACAGAGGGTATTACAATGAACGGGGAAGTAGTAGAATTATTCAACTCGAATCAAAAGTTTTTAGGAAAAGGATTTTACAATAAGAATTCTTTAATTGCGTACCGTCACCTGACAGACAAAGATGAAGAAATTGACAAAGCATTTTTTTTCAAAAGATTAAGTCTTGCGAACTCCCTTCGCAAGAAAGCTTATCCTTCCCGCGATGTTTACAGACTGGTCAACAGTGAAAGTGATTATCTTCCCGGGTTAATAATTGACAAGTTCGAAAATAAATTTTCGATTCAGGTTTTTTCATACGGAATGAATGAGCGCATAGATATCATTAAGGAAATTCTTGTTGAAAATTTCAAAGCGGAATTAATTGTAGAAAAGAATGATAACGAGACTCGGGTGCTTGAAGGGTTAGAAAAGAAGCAAGGTATTCTTCTCAGCAAATCAAATGAAGATGATCAATCATTTGAAGTGGTCATTGATGATATTATTTATAAGATCGACCTTTTAAGAGGACAGAAAACAGGATTTTATCTGGACCAGTGTGAAAGCCGGAAATTATTGAGGAAGTATATAAATGAAAAATATAAAGTACTTGATCTCTTTTGCAATGAGGGAGGGTTCGCGTTGAATGCGGCTTTTGCAGGAGCAACTGACGTTACAGGAGTTGATTCATCCGAATATTCAATTCAGAGAGCGATTGAAAATTCAGCTTTGAATAATCTGAGTAATATTAATTTTATAGCCAAAGATGTATTTGAATATCTTAACGAATTATTCCAGACTAAGGACAGGTTTGATCTTATAATTCTTGACCCGCCTTCATTTACAAAATCAAAAAAAAATCTTTTCACGGCTTTAAAAGGTTATGAAGAGCTTAATTACAAAGCAATGCGAATGCTCAAGCCAAATTCACTTCTGTTCACATTTTCCTGCTCGCATCATATTAATGAAAAGAATTTTGAAGAAGTGCTTGTAAAGAGTGCTTCGTTGGCAAAAAGAAAAATTCAGATCATTGAGTTCAGAAACTGCTCATACGACCATCCCGTTCTTCCACAGATGAACGAAACAACTTATCTCAAGAGTTATCTTCTTCGGGTTATATAAATTTCTTATTTGAACATAGTCTTAATAAGCATTATATTTGTATAAATAAATAATTCAAATAAATGAGTTCAGATACAAAAAATTTTGTCGCAATAAACTATATAAGCTGTAAGGATCATTACAAAGAAAGGTTTGAGGAGCTATTCGGTTCACGTGCGGGCGCAATTGACAGGATGCCCGGATTTAAGTTCATGGAAGTTTTGAAACCTATGGACGGCGCCAGCAGTTACTTAATAGTAAGCCACTGGGATTCACAGGATGCATTTAAAGACTGGACAAAGTCACCGGAATTTCTTGAAGGTCACAAAAGAGGATTTGAAGATTTGAAGCTCGCAAAGGAAAAAGGTGAAGAACCTCCGATGATTTCAGATTTTAAAACATACGAAGTAATTGCAAGATAAGAATCCAAACAAAGTATGGCTGTGGTTCAAGAGACTTGGTTTCTGGGGATTTATGTTTTTTCTCATTAAAGGACTTCTCTGGCTGATTTTACCGTACTTCATAACAAGATTTTTTTAACAAACCCAAATCATAATTTAAACATCTTAAAACATCTAAGGAGAAACTTGAAAAAATTTTTTTATTCACCGCTATTTTTGTCAATATGTTTTGCAGCTTTATTATTCACGGTATACAGTTGTAAAGATGAGGACTCACCGATTGTACCTGTAGGTCCTGAAGCAAAATCAATAAACGGAACGATAAGATTTGTAGATACAAATTTCATCTTAACCGGGGGAACATATCTTATCTCAGCGTATCCTGCGGCAGGATGGCCGCCAACCGGAGGTCCAACAGCTTTTGACACAATCAAAATATCGAGAACAAACAACGTTCTTAACTTAAACTACAATTATAAATTAATAGATCTTAATCCGGGTAGTTACGTGGTATCAGTTGGCTTCAGAAAAAACACCGGGGGTCAAAGCCCGATAATGTCAGTTTATGGATGTGATACAGCAAGAGCCCGGTATTCATTATGCTTTTTAAATCCAACGCTTAAAGCTACTATTGGAGCGGAAAATCAGGGAGTAGAAAATATTAACATGATCTCATGGTCAGATACCACTAAGAAGGTTTATTAAACTAAAAAGGTTTATTAAATGATGATTCATCCCCGAATAAATTTTGTTATAAGATCGTTTGCAGGCGGGAGCAGTCTCAAAGTGTTCCTGCTCTGCATTTTATTTTTCCTTTCTGTGAATACATATGCGCAGGGAAAGCTTGAAGGGAAAATAATTGACAAGTCAACCAATGCAGCAATTTTCGGTGCACAGGTCAGTATAGAAAAAGATAACTCAAAAGAGTTTTCTGAAACACTGTCAGAAGTTTCCGGAAGCTACAAATTTCATAATCTTGCTGACGGGCTATACAAGATAGAAGCCACTCACATTGGTTATCAATTCTATTCAGGGCAGATAATTATTTCATCCGGCAAAATTAAAAACTTTGACATATTTCTTGAAGTATCAGAAATCCAGACCGAGAGAATAAATGTTACTTCAACTAAAACAGAGATCACTCTTCAGCAGACTCCATCAACAATTTCCATTGTCAGCGCGGAAGAGATAAAAAATAAAAATATTATAACCTTTGATAACGTACTTGAAGAAGTTCAGGGTGTAACCATTAACCGTAGCAGCGGAATAAATGTAAGCTCGCTTTCAATAAGAGGTTCATCGGATGTAGCAGGAGGCGGTATAGGCAACAGAGTTCTTCTTCTTCTAGACGGAAGACCTTCCTTAACAGGAGATTCAAAGGGTGCTCTATGGTCACTCATTCCTGTTTCGATAATTGAAAGAACTGAAGTTGTAAAAGGAGCTTTCTCCTCACTTTACGGCTCAAGCGCTATCGGAGGAGTTATCAATGTCATTACAAAGAAGCCAACTTATAAAGCTTTCACAGGCGTTAATCTGAATTACGGATTTTATGAAAAGCTTTCAGACAGCTTAAGGTTCACAAATAAACTTCAGACATTTTCAGGCCTTGATCTGATCCACAGCAACACACAGAAAAAGTTTTCTTACCTGTTAAATTTTAATTATAAAAAAAATAACGGGCATGCCGAGCAGACTGAATACGATTTTTACAGCGCGACCGGAAAATTTACTTATGATGTTTTAAGTAACCGCGATCTTGAAGTAACTTTACAGTATTCAAAATCAAACAGCGGTTTCCCCCATTACTGGAGAAAGGATGCCGGACAGATTGCTGAGCCATACAAAGTCGCGCCTTATTACATTGGGGACAACATAAAAAAGGAAACGCAAAGCTATGATCTTTACTATCGGGCAATTCCTAATTCAACTTCAAAATACACAACGCGATTTTACTATTATTATCTGAAGAGCAATTCTTTTTATAATCCGAATAATCCGGTGTCATTACAGTTCGCTGATACAGGCAAAGGATTGAACACATTCATTGACTCATACAATCTTGGCAATATAACTCAGGTAGATTTACAGCTTGGAAAAAATAATTATCTTATTTCAGGCTTTGACTTCCAGCTTAATATTGTAAGGTCGGATCCAAGCGAGATTCTTTACGGAGATCAGCAGATGAATAATTTCGGTGTGTTCGTTCAGCACCAGTTAAAATTACTTACTGACATAAAAGAAAATTCTATCCTTACATCTACGATCGGAGCAAGAGGGGATTTTAATAAGATCGTATCAGGAGTAAAGTCTATTCAACTAAGTCCGAAATTCTCATTAGTATATTCGCCACAGATCAATAAAGGAGTATTCGGCAATTCTGCATTCCGGATACTTGCAGGAAGGGCATTCCGCTCACCTTCAATCGCTGAAATATATTTTAAGAAAGAGTTGTTTGGTGGATTTGATTTTATTTATAATGCAGATCTGAAGCCAGAGGAAATGATATCGGCTGAAGTCGGCTTCAGGAAACAGTATATGAACAGGTTCACATTTGACGTATCATTTTTTTTGAATGAGTATGACAATTTAATACAGTATGTTAATACAGGAACTTCGCTTTACGGTCCGTTCCAGGTACGGAATGTAGCAAAGGCACAGATAAAGGGATTTGAATTTTTCATTGATTACAATTCAACTCTGAAGCTATTTAAAAATCCGTTTAAATATTTTTTCAATGTAAGCTATACATATCTTGATTCAAGGGATCTTTCATCAGGAAGGAAAAATGATTTCCTGCCCTATAAGCCGAAGCATAATTTTATTTTTACAACAAACCTTTCTTACTCTGATTTTAATTTTAATGTGAACGGAAGGTATTTAAGCAAAATTGACGAAGTATTATTTTACAAACTTGAGGAGCCGGAGTCATACATCATTTTGAACATGAAGCTTTCAAAAGACATTACAAAAAAACTTTCCATATTTGCGGCTGTAAACAACCTGCTCAATGAATCCTATCAGGAACTTGAGCGGATACAGTCACCCAACAGAAACTTCAACGCAGGACTGAGCCTCGAGTTTTAACCCCTACATTTATTAAACATTCTATCTAAGTAGTTATACTCATATAAAATGAGTAGACCTTCCTATGGCATATCCCGTTCATTGTTAATAATTTTGTACACAACCCAATTACTGTCTTACCTTATTGTTTGGACACATCTTAAAATCTGCCTCAAACTTCTTCAGGATGTCTTCATTATATTAGCTCCGGTAACCCAAAGAACCGGGGCTATATCTTTTTAGATCATCAGATTATCATATTATCATATTTTCATTCTATAATATTATTTAGTCTAATGTGAAGGATGGAAGTAATAAGCATTTGTCTGACCACACACTGCAATTGTCTGAAGTCATAGGTGCTTGAAGAAGTAAAACTTAGCATTTATTTAACTTCTTGAAAGGATAGTTAACAATTTCTTAACATTGCCTATATGATTAAATAGGTATTTTTGGAAGAATCTAAAAACTACATCAAACCCAACTATGTTAAAATTAATATTTTCAATAATCCTTTCAATAGCCCTTATTTCCTGCGGAGAAAAGAAAGATGTTTCAGTAAATAAGCCGGGGGGTCAGATCAACGGAGCAGGAGCAAGTTTCCCGTATCCGATCTACTCAAAATGGTTCAATGAATATGCGAAAATAAATAAAGATGCCAAGATCAATTACCAGTCTATTGGAAGCGGCGGCGGAATAAAGCAGATCACGGAAGGAACTGTCGACTTCGGCGCAACAGACAGTCCCATGAGCAATGAAGAAATTGAAAAGGCAAATACAAAAAATAATAATTCAATAATCCACATACCAACTGTGATCGGCTCAGTGGTAATGACTTACAATGTTCCGGGCATAGATAAAAATATCAACCTCAGTCCGGAGGCGATTACAGGAATTTATCTCGGCACAATTAAAAAATGGAATGACCCTCTGATTACAAAAGAAAATCCCGGTACAGTTTTTCCGGATAAGGAGATCATTGTCTGTTACAGAACAGACGGCAGCGGAACGACCTATGTGTTTACAGATTATATGGGTAAAGTAAGTGAAGAATGGAAGACAAAAGTAGGAGTAGCGAAAGATGTAAGATTCCCGGTAGGTCAGGGCGGCAAAGGAAATGAGGGAGTTACCGGACTTGTAAAGCAGCTTGAGTTTTCGATTGGATATGTTGAACTGATATACGCTTTACAAAATAAGCTTAAGTATGCGAACATAAAAAATCAGGAAGGACAGTACATTGCTCCTAATCTTGAAAGTCTTACTAAAGCAGCCGAGCAGTCTTTAACCGAGATGCCTGCTGACATGAGACAATCAATTACAAATGCAAAGGGAAAAGATTCCTATCCAATTTCAAGCTACACATACCTTTTGATATTTGAAAAACAAAAGGACGCGTTTAAAGGAAAGACACTAAAGGAGTTCATGATATGGGCTTTGGGTGAGGGTGAGAAGTTTGCAAAGGATCTTGGATATGCACCGTTGCCTCCTGAGGTTATTGGGAAAGCATTAGAGAAAGTTAACAAGATCAGTTTTTAGTTCTTTTACTTGAAAGTTAAAAGTTGAAAGTTATTAAAGTTAAAAGTTAAAAGTTAAATAATCGGATAACCCTGATAATTTGAAAAAATGGTAAAGGAAATTAAGAGCCGAAAAAAGTTAGGTGATATTATTTTTGAAAATATTACCCTTATTTTCGCTTTTATAATTGTAGGGTTAGTTTTTTATATTGCATACGAAATGTTCATAGACTCTTCCGAGAGCCGTGACAGGTTTGGATTCGGATTTATTTTTTCATCCGACTGGAATCCCGTCAAAGAAGAATTTGGTGCATTGCCTTTTGTATTCGGTACAATTGTTTCCTCGATGCTTGCGCTTTTAATTTCACTTCCGATAAGCATCGGAGTCGCGATCTTTCTTTCCGAGATAGTTCATAAGTCAGTCCGGACACCGATCAGTTTTTTAATAGAAATACTTGCAGCGATTCCAAGTATCATTTATGGGTTCTGGGGGATATTTGTATTCGCACCTTTCATGAGAAACACAGTGCAGCCAATGCTTCAGTCAACATTCGGATTTCTGCCGTTCTTCAAGGGATCAATGTATGGCACTGGACTTCTTACAGCTTCGATCATTTTAGCAATTATGATAACGCCGATAATCTCAGCTATCACACGTGATGTCCTTAAGGCAATTCCCGTTTCACAAAGAGATGCGGCTTATGCGCTTGGCGCGACAAAGTGGGAAGCGATTAAAATGGCTTTGCTTAATGCGCGAAGCGGTATACTCGGTGGCGCCGTTCTGGGACTTGGAAGAGCCATTGGTGAGACGATGGCAGTAACAATGGTAATCGGAAATAAAGCTCAGATAAAAGCGTCATTATTCGAGCCTGCATATTCGATGGCTTCGGTCATTGCAAATGAATTTGCGGAAGCGTCAGGAAGCCTGCATATAAGCTCATTGATCGAGGTAGGACTTATACTTTTCGGAGTAACATTCATAATTAATTCAATGGCAAGATTATTAATATACAGCGTAACGAGAAAAGCATGACGGCAGAATCCATACAGAAAATTCCGAAGAATCTAAGACGAAGGAAAATTACAAACTCTGTAATGATCTCACTCTGCGTCGTAGCCGGAATTATTACTATCCTTCCATTAATTTACATATTCTTTTACACTACACAGTCGGGACTTTCCGCGCTGAATGCAGACTTTTTCACACAATTGCCAAAACCTGTCGGAGAAGTAGGCGGTGGAATGGCAAACGCGATCGTAGGAAGCATCATACTCATTGGGATCGGAGGATTAATGGGCATTCCGGTAGGAATACTTGCCGGAATTTATATTTCCGAATATTCAAAAAACATTTTTGCAACAATTGTTAAATTTACTACTGACGTGCTTAGCGGAGTGCCTTCAATAGTTGTGGGAATATTCGCATACGGAGTTATAGTAATTCCAATGCAGAGATTTTCCGCGCTTGCAGGAGGATTCGCGCTTGGAATATTAATGATACCGACAGTAACCAAAATAACGGAAGAGATGCTGCGTCTTGTCCCCCAGTCATTGCGTGAGGCTTCACTCGCACTTGGAGTTTCAAGATGGAAGACAACTTTAAGAATTGTACTTAAGACGGCTTCGGCAGGAATCATAACAGGAGTACTGCTTGCTATAGCGCGTGCTGCCGGTGAGACTGCTCCGCTTCTTTTCACGGCATTTGGAAACTCATTCTGGCAGACAAACATAGATGGTCCGATGGCTGCACTACCTTTGCAAATATTCGTTTATGCAATATCGCCGTATGATGACTGGCACAGGCAGGCATGGGCAGGAGCTTTTGTGTTAATTTTCTTAGTTTTCATTGTGAATTTGATCGTAAGATTTGTAACAAGAAATAAATATTCAGGAAATTTATGAACGAAGAGATAATTGAGATTGATACCGACCTTAGTGATGAATCAGAAAAAGATTCTAAGGTCGCAGTGCAGACAACCGATCTGTCTGTCTATTTTGATGAACGTGCAGCAATAAAAAATATCAACATTAAATTAAGAAAGAACAGAGTCAGCGCTATCATCGGACCATCGGGCTGTGGTAAGTCAACGTTCCTGAGGTCACTTAATCTGATGCACGATATGACGCCAAAGGCAAAAGTATTTGGTGAAATTCTCATACATGGTGAAAATATTTCTGAATTCAACTCAGTAGATATCCGGAAAAAAGTCGGTATGGTTTTTCAGAAACCGAATCCGTTCCCTACAATGTCAATTTATGATAATGTTGTCGCAGGACTAAAGCTGAACGGTATGACAAAAAAAGTATTGCTTGATGAGATTGTTGAAAAAAACTTAATACACGCCGGACTGTGGAATGAAGCAAAGGACAGATTAAAAAGTCCTGCGGTCAGTTTATCAGGTGGACAACAGCAGCGTCTCTGCATAGCCAGAACAATTGCGGTGAATCCTGAGATCATTTTGATGGATGAACCCACAAGCGCGCTTGATCCGATCTCAACCGCAAAAATTGAAGAGCTGATCTATAATTTCAAGAGTGAATATACGATCGTAATTGTAACGCATAACATGCAGCAGGCAGCAAGGGTCAGCGATCAGACAGCATTTTTTTATCTTGGAAAATTAATTGAATTTTCTAAAACCCGCAGAATGTTTACCAATCCTAAAGAGACATTAACCGAAGAATACATTACTGGTAAGTTCGGCTGATCCATCCCTCCCATATTACTAATACAGATCACATCTAATCAGCTTTTCCTTATCTGAATGAAGAAGATATTGCTTGGTTAAAAAAACTTTCAATTTCATATTGTAGTTTGTATCTTTACTTCAATCCACAGCACCAAAATAATTTTTTCAGGTAATGCAGAAGACAAGACTCGTCATTTTTTTAAGATCATTGAATGCCACTGAAGTCAGGAAATTCAGAGACTTTGTAAATTCCCCTGTATTTAACAAAAATGAAAGTATCGTAAAATTATTTGACATTCTTATCAGACATCACCCTGATTTTGATAGAAGTGATCTGACCGAAGAAAATATTTTCAGTGAAGTCTATGGGAAAGAAAAGTACGATTACTTTAAAATGAAGAATCTTACTTCAGATTTACTAGGACTTGGAAAGGAGTTCCTTACTTTCATCAATTTTAAAAAAGATATCGAATACAAAGAGATCAATTTACTGAGGGAGCTGAGGTTCAGGAATATGGATGTAATGTTTGAGGATGTTTACAAATCAGCATCCAAGAGAATGGAAAAAGTAAAAGTGAAAGATGAGAAGTATTTAAATCAAATGTATGAACTGAAAACCGAATTGATGAATTTCAATTCCCCCAAGAAGCCAAATGCAAACTTCCATTATTTTCAGGAGAAACTGGACTTGCTTGTGGATTACTCATTAATAAGACTCCTGAAATGCTTTAATGTAATGGTGCATGAAAAGTATCAAAATAATTACAAGTTTGATCTCAAGATGTTTGACAGCGTCATGCAGTATCTTTCCGAAAACATAAATGAAAGCAATCCAACGCTGCAGATATATTACTACATAATATTGCTTAACTGGGAAAGAAACGATGAAGCTTTCTTTAAGCTGACAGAGCTGAAAAAAAAATACACTGATGAACTTGACGCCGTGGATAATTATATGACCTACCTTCACCTTGACAGCTATTGTGCATCAGCTTACAATGAAAAGGGTCGCACTGATCTGCTTTATGAACAGTTTGAGCTTTCTAAAGTGGGCTCGATGAATCATTATCCGGAACTCGGCAGGATACTGTATCCTGATTTTCTTAATGAGATCAAAAAAGCAGTGAGAGTCGATGAACTTGACTATGCAGTTGATTACATTGAAAAGTTCAGGGATAATCTTACTGCCGAAAAAGAAAATACATTGAACTTTTGCTACGGATTCATTGCTTACAGAAAAGGTGATCTTGATGAGGCGCTTGAATTGTTTTCCAAAACTAATTTTTCAAATTTCTTAATCAAGATTCAGGTGAAGATATTGCTTCTTCAGCTTTATTATGACAAGAAATATTTTGAACAGGCACTGCTGATGGTAGATTCATTCAGGCATTATGTATTAAGGGAAAAGCTTTTGCTTGATAAGTTCAGAACTTCGGTGCTGGACTTTCTTAAGATTATATCCGGCTTAATAAAAATTAATCTTGAGATCTCGAAGAGGAAGAAACTAAGTTTGATCTATGAGACAAAACTTGAAATTGAAAATTTAAAGAATAATCAGTTCGGAATGAAGTTATGGCTTAGTGAGAAGATCGGGGCGATTGGTACTGAATGAAAACACCACAGAGTAATAAATACAATTACTGCATTCTGTCTCTGTGGCGTTGAAGTTTGAAATCTTGTACTCTTAAAATTTAAATCAATTTATTTTTCGGTTCCAGAATCTGTGTTGCTTCATTAGCTCTATGAAATTTTTTGGTGATCCGTCGGCAGATATGCCTTCTACTGTAAGCTTGTCAGGGGAGTCATAGTCCAGCCCGATCAATGAAGCTTTCATCAGTACAATACCTTCACCAGAACATGCAATTGGCTTCAAATGCTTATGAGCCTGCTTCACAAACTCCTTTGATTCAGGTACTGTCATAAGCATGTGAATGCTCTTTACTCCGTCGGCAATGTAAACTGCATCAAATAAAACCGAAGATGTTGTAAGCAAGCTTTCATCGGCAGGAATATGTTTGCCAGCCCCGGTAGCAATGTTCCCGACGTGTGTCGCTACAATAACCGGAACAGCTCCTTCATTTTTTAAAGCTTTCATCATCGCATTCAATGAAGAATCATCAACGCCGTCAGTCGCTAATATTGCTACCTTTCGTGTCTTGATATTATCTTTAGGAGTTTTCATCATGCTTAGCGCCTCAGATTTTTTAATTTTTTGCTGAACTTTCAACGGTTGGTAATTTTCCTTAACTCCATCGGCGGGAATACTGTGGTTCATCGGATATTCCGGCTTAGGAACATTCATACCAAGACCCTGAGCTACATTACCTGCAAGACCGGAATCCACTTGCGAAAGCAGACCAAGCATACGGCTTCTGATGGCTTCGGTCTTTACTTTTCCCAATTCAAATGTAAGAGCGCTTGTGATGTGTTCTTGTTCAGGAACAGATTGACTGTTGAAGAAAAGCGTAGCTTGACTGAAATGATCAAAAAAACTTTTGCTTCTTTGCCTGATCTTTTTTGCATCGATCCTTTCGGTATAAGAAGTAAATCCGCCCTCTGATGCTTTTGCCTGAAACGGACAGCCCGCATTAAGAGTATTAGGTTCATAGCTTGTTTGTCCGACATTTATTGTTTGCCTCATATGACCGTCGCGTTGATTGTTATGCACAGGAGCGATTGATCTGTTGATAGGAATTTCATGAAAATTCGGGCTTCCCAATCTTGAGAGTTGTGTATCGGTGTAAGAGAATAATCTGCCCTGCAGAAGAGGATCATTTGTGAAATCTATTCCGGGTACAATATGTCCGGGATGAAAAGCCACCTGCTCTGTTTCTGCAAAAAAATTATCGGGATTTCTGTTGAGAGTCATTTTCCCGATCCTGATCACAGGTACTAATTCCTCCGGCACCAGCTTTGTTGGATCGAGCAGATCAAAATCATATTTGAATTCATCCTTTTCCGGAATTATCTGAAGACCTAATTCCCATTCAGGAAAAGCCCCGGAGTCGATTGCTTCCCAGAGATCTCTGCGATGAAAATCCGGATCTTTCCCCGAAATTATCTGTGCTTCGTCCCAGATGACGGAATGCAACCCGAGCAATGGCTTCCAGTGAAACTTTACAAAGCAGGACTCATTTTTTTTATTGATCAGTCTGAATGAATGAACACCAAAACCTTCCATCATTCTGTAACTTCGGGGTATTGCCCTGTCTGACATTACCCACATTATCATGTGCATTGATTCAGGCATTATAGAAATGAAATCCCAGAAAGTATCGTGAGCGGACGCCGCTTGTGGAATTTCATTATTCGGTTCGGGCTTAACTGCGTGAACAAAATCCGGAAATTTGATCGCATCCTGAATAAAGAATACCGGCATGTTATTTCCCACAAGATCATAGATACCTTCCTGTGTATAGAACTTCACGGAAAATCCTCTCACATCACGCGCAAGATCAGAAGAACCGCGTGAACCGGCAACAGTTGAAAATCTAACAAACACGGGAGTTCTTTCTGTTGTTGAATTTAGAAAATGTGCTTTAGAAAAATTTGCCTGAGACTTATACAGCTCAAAATATCCGTGTGCTGCTGCACCTCTTGCATGAACTATCCTCTCCGGAATTCTCTCATGATCGAAGTGAGTGATTTTTTCTCTTAAAATAAAATCTTCAAGGAGCGTTGCGCCTCTTTCCCCTGCTTTCAGAGAATTCTGATTATCATTGATCTTCAGACCCTGATTAGTGGTTAGAAATTCATTGGTTCCGTCTTCCTTATTCCGCTCAAGGTCCTGTCGCTTTAAATCTGAGACCGCTATGTTTTTTTTAGATTTTTTCATTAGGTAAAATTTTAATTTGAGCAAATAATTATTGTAAATATAAAAGCTCCGGTATTGAAAGGGTAATACCGGAGCAGGGTTCCTTTGTTACAATTTTTTTCTAATGTTATTACTCGTGAACATCGGTTTACTTTTTAGAGGATTTACTTTTACCATTTGTTCCAAAGCTACTTGTTTCAGTTTCTTCATTCATTGCTTCCGCATTTACACTACCTGCGATCTCGGAAAGAGTTTTATCGGCATTTTTTTCCTCATCCATAGTTTCATTAAGCAGCTTGCTGATGTCATCATAACCAAGAAGATCCGCATAAGTAAGCGCGCAACCGTATGAAGCGATTTCATAATGTTCAACCTTTTGTCCGGCGCAAATCAGAGCAACATCCATCACTGAAGGCTGCATATTTTCTTCCATTATCTCAGCGCCCTCTTTTATCAACCCTTCCATTGCTACACATTTCTTACCGCTTAAACTTTTACCAATTTTAGTAGAGATCTTCTCTAAGCGTGCGATCTGATTCTCAGTTTCCTTAAGGTGATTTTGAAAAGCTTCTTTCAATTCTTCTGATGAAGCAGCTTTAACCATTTTAGGTAAAGCTTTGGTAATCTGTTTTTCTGCACTGTAGAGATCCTTTAGTTCGTCTACAAAGAAATCTTCAAAAGTTTTTTGCTTTGCCATAATTTTTTATAGTTTTGATTTTTAAAATATAAAATAATTAAGACAATATTTGTGCCATAAGAATATTCTAAAATGACTTTCAAGGGGCTTTTAAAAATTTTGAATATTTAAAAACATTGTCAGTGCGGACAATTTTGTCAGACAGATTTTAGCATTACCGGTCGGTATGCAGATGATTAAGTCATGGTACTGAGAAGGAAGTTAGCAGATGATAAGATTAGACGTACAAATTATTGCAAGTGTTAGGTGTAATTGATTCTGTGAAGATTGCCGCCGGAATTAACATCATATCAGTAGATCATGCTTGACAAGCTCCCATTTCAGATCTGTGTTATTGAAGGAGAGTTCGCACAGGAGATTCCTGTCTTTACAAATAACGACATAGTGTGTTACAAAACCCTCGCGGGCGGGGATCTTCCAGCTTTGCAGCATTTCCGTAACTTTATAAACCTCATCATTCCATTTGAAACGCAGGATGACAATTTTGAGCCTGTTAAAGTGTACAATGACTTCTACCGGCTCGAATACCTGATTGATTTTTTCCATAAAGAATTTTTTAATTAACCTTAATAATTTAGGGTAAAGATAAAATAAAATCAATATCTAAAATTGAAAAATTAAAAATGAAAGTTAATGAAAGTCAATGAAAGTTAATTAAAGTAAGAGATGCGGCACAAAAATTGTCATTCTGGAATTTATATTCGCTTTTAATTTTTTTTTTATTTAAAATAAAAACAGCTGATTATGAAATCAATTTGGAAGGGAGCTATCAGCTTCGGACTTGTTAACATTCCCGTCAGAATGTATTCCGCGACTCAGAGTCAGTCACTTGATCTTGACATGCTGCGTAAAGAAGATCATTGCAAGGTTTATTTTAAAAGAGTATGCAGGGATGACGGAAAGGAAATTCCATACGAAGATATTGTAAAGGGCTATAAGTACAAGGACGGTGATTATGTAATACTGACCGACAAGGATTTTGAAAGTGCCAATGTTGAGAAGACTCATACTTTGGAGATCATACACTTTGTCAAGGAGAGTGAGATCAGCACAGTTTATTATGATAAGCCGTATTTTCTTGATTCGGATAAAACAGGAATGAAAGCTTATGGATTGCTTAAGGACGCGATAAATAAATCCGGTAAGGTCGGGGTTGCAAGATATGTAATGCGTAACCGCGAGCATATTGGAGTAATCAAAACATATAAGGATTTTCTGATAGTGAATCAGCTGAGGTATCCGGCTGAAATCAGAAGCACCGAAGGACTTGCAAAACCTCCGGCTAAGGAAGCTTCCGCAAAGGAAATTAATATGGCGGAGGCGTTGATAAAACAACTTACATACAAATTCAAGCCGGCGGAATATAAGGATACATACATTGATGAGTTGAAAAAGATAATTGAGGACAAAGCCAAAGGGAAAAAGGTTAAAGCAAAAGGCAAAGCTCCGAAGGCGACAGGAACGAAAGATATTATGACACTATTGAAAAAGAGCATTGCTAAGAAGGCGGCGTAAAGCTGATTTGGAATTTGTGATATCGGATTGGGATTTATTAGATTTAATTCTTAATTCTTAATTCTTAATTCTTAATTCTTAATTCTTAATTCTTAATTCTTAATTCTTAATTCTTAATTACCCCTGTAATTAGCGAGTCTCATTTCAAGGAAGGATTCAAAATCGAAGTCATCATAGTCATAGATCTTCTCAAACATTTCCTCAGATCTTTTTTTGTTGTTTTTTCTAACGTAGACCTTACCAAGTTCAAAGTATGCATGCGGAATGAGCCACTTTTCGTTTTGCGGTTGAAGCTTAATGCATTTCAGAAATGATTCTTCTGCATTGTCAAAACTTTTGCTATACATGTATGCAAGTCCCATATCAAAATAGAATTTTATCAGAGCGTCATCATCTTTATATTTTTCAGTAAGTCTGGAATCTATCATGCTTTTATACAGATCAATTGCTTCCCCGGGCTTATTTGATTCGCGGAGATTCATTCCTTCAACCAGCTTGACCTCAAATTCACTTAACGGTTTTCTGATCTTATCCTGAGCGTACCTGTAAAAGAATTTGTCGAGTTCACCGTCTCTTTCATCGACATAATTATTTCTGACGGTCTTATATTTGTCAAGTGCTTTTTCTCTTTCGCCGTTGAGTTCGTAAGCAGTTGCAAGTGTAAACAGGTATACATTATATCTGTCCTCGCTGTTAACGTATTTCATCGACTCCTCCAGATTTTCAGATGCCCTATTAAAATCATTTAACCTAAAATAGCTGATACCAAGAATGGAAAATGCTGCTTTCTTGATTTCGTTTTGAAAGGAATTCTTGTTGAGTTCGAGCGCGGCTTCTGATTCTTTAATTGCATCTTCCGTAAGACCCGACTGAAGCAGTATAGTGGAATAAAATATTCTTAAGACAGGACTTTCGGGATAATCATTTATAAGCTGAGAAGACAGTCCAAGAGAATATCCGTCCTCATCTTCCCTTTCTTTAATTGAAAAAAGAGAAAGGAAGATTCTCGAATCGATCTTTGTGAATTTTCCTTTGTCCATAGAAGTCTTAAGGAGCCGGATGCCTTCATTGATATTGCCGCTGAAACCGATAAGAGAAAGCAGGAATTGAAATTTTTCAGGAACAAATCCGATAGCAATTTTATAAAGTCCAAGTCCCATATAAGCGTCATAATAATCAGGCTTGGCTTCGATTAGTGAAGATAGGATCCTGTAACCGTCATTACCGTTGGAAGCTGCCTGCAGTAGGTTTTTATTTATGCTGAGCATAAGAAGCGAGCGGTAGCTGTGCGACAGACCCTTATAATACAGGGCATCATAATCCTTATCATTCTTGTCAAGATTTGCTTCAGCTTTATCAATTACCTTCTCAGATAATTCAAGAAATTTATCATACATTCCCTCATCGCGTGTAGGAAGGGCTTTATAGAAATAGATAAGAGATTCATAAAAGTAACCACTCAGGTCTCCCGGATTTGATTTCTGGATATTGAGGAAAGTTTTTTCCGCATTATCAAATCTCAGATTATAAATTTCATTAAGACCATTCATTATCTCGTTGTCAGGAGATTGCGGGGAAGCGTTAAGTGTTGAAAAAGAAATTACAAGCAGCAGAATTGCAAAAATTATTTTCATAGTGTGGAATTGATAACTAAATTAGTTTATAACATGTTCCTTAAGCCGCTCTTACTCACGCTGAGTACATTGAAATGAGCGGAAAGGTTTAAAAATTTACACAACGATTAAAGTTTTATCTTTAAATTATATAAATGAGTTTCTATATTGCTGATTATTGAAATTAAAATACAATATGTCCAAAATAATCTTTGAAATAAATTACAACATCCATCCGGAAGAAAGAGATGACTATTTAACTACAATAAGTGATTTGAGAAGGAGCATCAGCGAATCATCGGATAATAATTATTCAGTCTATGAAAATAAGAAGGTACCGAATAATTTTACCGAAATGTATATCTGCAACAGCGAGGAAGAATTTGATTCGATCGAGGACGATCAAAGTGATGAAACTATGGAGCTTACACAACGGCTCTTTGATAATTTTATAAAGGACAACAAAGTGAAGTATTCCACAAAGTATGAAGTCTGACCAACCTCAGTAAGTATAATTTTATTCGGGTATATAACTTTTTAGACCAAAGGGTAGTTGTTTTTATTCATACTGCTCTTTTTTTATTAACGGAACTTTGTAAGAAAGATAATGGAATTCTGATAAGTATGTGTTTTTATTAACAGGAAATTCAGTTAAAAACAATTCATGGCTGATTCATTTAAAAATATAATTACCTCTTTCGGGCAGAAGCTTAGAAGTGTTGATTTTAAAACGAGCAGTTTTGTAAAGCTGCTTATTGTCATCGCCACTGTTACTTTGTTATTTTTAATGCTTCCGAGTTACAAAAGTATTGAATCTAATTATGAAGTCGGAGCGGTTTGGTCCTCAGAGGATCTAATTGCTCCTTTTTCTTTTCCCGTTTATAAAGATGAAAAGGAATATGAGCAGGAAAAGCTTGATGTAATAAAAAACATCGCGCTTGTATTTGATAAGGCAGAGGAAACAAGTGCCAATAATGATTCACTCAATTTATATTTCAATGAGCTTAAAGAAATACTGGTAAAAGCATCAGGACTTGAAAAGAAAAATGAAGGATATGTAAACTCCGAAATCCTTGATACGGATAAAGACAGACTTCCGGTAAAATTAACTTTTCCGGAATGGGAAAGATTGTATCAGCTTTATCAGCAGCAAAGCAATGAAGGGCAAAGTCTCACACTCGACGAGTACATTAATATTCTGAACAGGGCGATGGAAGGTGTTTCAGGATTTGAAACAATAAATTTTGATAAATCAAAAATAGTATCAAAGAAAATTACTGTCAAGAAAGAGAATAAGAAAGTTCAGGAAGTCATTGATGCTGAAAGTGTTTTTGATAAGAAGGACGCGCTTGATTTTGTAAGAAGTAAAATGGGTGCAGCTCTTAATGATTCATTGCTATTATCGGCAGCGGGGAAAATTTCAGACAGATTTATTATAGAGAATCTGCTCTACAATGACGCGCAAACAAATATTGAAACTCAAAACAGGATCGAGCAGATTCCTAAAACAATCGGCATTGTAAGGGAGAATGAGAGAATAATCAGCAAGCATGATCCTGTCAACAGGTTTACGAAGATGAAGCTTGATTCATATAAAAAAGTGCGTCTTGAAAAGATCGGTGTCCAGGATCTCATACTTCAGCTTCTCGGAAAGTTGTTTACGATCCTCATACTTGTTGTTGTTCTGGCGCTATTCCTTTATTACATAAGACCTGCGGTTTATAAGGACAATCTTAAAATTCTCATTATTGCATCACTTATACTTTTTTGTGGGTTCTTTGCTTATGTGAGTATGAACATGGATGTTAACGCGCCGATAGAGCTTCTGATTTTTGTTCCGGTGGCTTCGATACTGCTTACGATAATATTTGATTCGAGGCTGGCGTTTTATACAGTGATAGTGATCTGTTTTTTAGTCGCTTCAATAAGAGGCGGTGATTATGCGATCGAATTTGTAACATTCTGCGGATCAGTGCTGGCGATTTTCAGCGAAAGGGATATTAAGAATAGATCACAGATTTTCCGTTCATTCTTTTTTATACTTATCGGATATACATTTTCAATTATAGCGATAAACCTTGTAAGGATAGAAGACGCACAGGCGATTTGGCTCAAGCTTTTGTTCGGTGCGGTCAATGCGGTAATGTCGCCGGTGATAGCATTCGGACTTCTGATCTTCTATGAAAGGGTTTTTAAAGTAACAACAGATCTGACATTGCTTGAACTGTCTGACTTTAATCATCCGCTTCTTAAAGAACTTTCATCGAAAGCCCCCGGTACTTTTCATCACAGCATAATTATGGGGAATCTTTCCGAAGCCGCGGCAGAATCAATTAAAGCAAATCAGATACTTGCTAGAGTCGGCTGTTATTATCATGACATAGGAAAACTTTCCAAACCGCAATATTTCATTGAGAATCAACTTGATCAGAACAATAAGCACAACGATCTGAATCCGAGCATCAGCACAAAAATAATCATCTCTCATGTCAAGGATGGAATTGAATTTGCTAAGAAGCATAAATTACCTAAAGAGATAATTGATTTTATTCCAATGCATCACGGGACAACTCTTGTTTCATATTTTTATGATAAGGCAAAGAACGCAAGCAAGGAAGAGGTTGTTGATCACATTTACAGGTATCCCGGTCCAAAGCCGCAGACAAAGGAAACAGGCATTGTAATGCTTGCCGATGCCATTGAAGCAAGCACACGAACTATCGAAGATCCGACTCCTCAAAAGCTCGAAACCAAGATCCGTGGTGTTATCAGAACAAGGTTCATGGAAGGCGAGCTCGACGAATGTGATCTCACGCTTAAAGATCTTACTAAGATCAAAGAGAGTTTTCTTAAAATACTGCTTGGCATTCATCATCACAGAATAAAATATCCCGATAAGAATCAGCTCGAGTTTTTAACTGACCATAAAGAAAAATCTGCTTAGCAGTGTTTGAGCTTATGAGCGATGAATTAATTGTAAATAAAAAATTATTCACAGATCATCTACGGGTCGAGAAATCACTTTCCGAGAATACAGTTGCTTCCTATAATCTTGACCTCGATAAATTCATTCACTATCTTTCAGAAGTAAAGTCCATTTCTGCAATAACAAAGATCACGGAAGAAATTGTTAATGATTATCTGAAATATATCCAAAGCTCCGGAACGAAGCAGGAAAAAAAATATTCCTTCAAATCCGTTTCACGTTTTATTTCTTCGTTGAAATCTTTTTTCAGGTACCTTGAAGCCGAAGATGTTATTGAATCCAATCCGATGGAAAATATTGAGCTGCCTATAAGCTCCAGACTTCTTCCGGAAGTATTGTCGATTGAAGACATTGATAACATTCTTTCCAAACCTGATACAAAGTCAAAGCTTGGACTGAGGGATAAGGCATTGCTGGAAACAATGTATGCGAGCGGGCTTCGGGTATCTGAAACAATAAATCTGGAGATCTCAAATATTTTTTTTGATGACGGTTTTGTCAGAATTTTCGGTAAGGGATTGAAGGAAAGAATAGTGCCTATCGGGAGAACTGCTCTGAAATTCATCACAAAATATATGAATGAAAGCAGGAGTCTTCTTAAAACCAAAAATTCTTTTAATTATGTATTCTTAAATTTCAGGGGAAGCAAATTGTCCAGAATGGGAATTCTGGATATGATCAAAAAATACTGCAGTGAAGCCGGAATAAAAAAGAATGTTCACCCACATACATTAAGGCATTCGTTTGCCACTCACTTGCTGCAGGGAGGGGCTGACATAAGGATCATACAGGAAATGCTTGGACATTCTGACATTTCAACAACGCAGATATATACTCATATTGATAAGGATTATCTGAGGGAAGTTCACAAAAGCTTTCATCCGAGAGCTTAAGATATTTGTCGAAGGAGCCATTTAGATTGTATTATACAGCTTATATGAATTTTTGAAAAACTGTGAATTGTTAAATTGAATAAATGTCTTATAATGCTTATATTTACAGCCATTACAAAAATTTTAATCAGGAGAAAATTTAAAATGACTTTGAAAAAAAGAGTTTACATATTTTTATCAACTATGTTATTTATTTCGAGCGTGGTTTATTACATGGGCTGCGCGTCAGCGGAATCCACTACCGGAAAGCTTGCATTTCAGCAGCAGGATTTTCAGAAAGCGGAAGTTGAGCTTAAGAAAGGACTGTTGGTTGATAAAAACGATGATGAAGGTTGGTATATGCTTGGGTATTCACAAATACAATTAGGAAAACTGGATGATGCAGAAAAATCATTCAGACAAAGTCTTGCCATATCAAATAATTTCGGTGACAGGGTTCAGGCATTCTGGGTTGAAAAATATAATCAGGGCGCGAAAGATTTTCAGAACGGAATAGATGCTGAACAAAAGAATGACAAAGCCGGATCAACCAGTTCATATCAAAATGCATTGAAATCTTTTCAGGCATCATATTCAATAATACCCGACAGTCTTAAATCCACCAGCGCTATTGCAGAAACATATCTCGCGCTTGGTAATAATGACAAAGCATTAGAGCTTTTCAATACGATCGCAGCAAAATCAAATTCCAGAGAAAGCGCTGAAAGAGTTGCAAAGATATTATTTGAATCTGGTCTTGGAATGATGAAACAAAGTAATTTTTCTTCTGCAGTAGAGACATTCAAAAAAGTAATGACGATTTCCTCATTACCCAAAGACAGTCCTTACTATGAAACATCATCATATAATGTCGGACTTGCTCTTGCCAAAACAGGTGAGGACATGAGGACAAAAGATGATCAGAGTAATTATAAAGCGAGCTTCAGTGAAGCCCTTTCATATCTTGAACCGCTTACACAAAGTCTTACAAAGAAAGATCTTGAACCTCAGATCTATGAGCTTCTTGTTTCTGTTTATGCTAATCTTGGGATGACAGACAAAGCTCAGGATGCGTTAAAGAAAAAAGACGATTTAAAAAGTAAGTAAAAAAATTAATTATGGAAAATCCTTCTCTACGACCCGTCCAGTCAAATTCCGGAAGATGGTTCTGGGGAATATTTATTTCTCTGATAGTGATAGGATTGTTGTTTACAGGATTGAGCTTTTTGTTTCTTGCAAAGATAATTTCAGGGACGGATCGCGAATATGAGCAGTCAGGTAAAGGAAATGGTAAAATAGCAGTGGTGGATCTTAACTTTACGATCATCTCTTCGGAATCAATTGTAAAGCAGTTCAAAAAATACAGGGAAGACAAATCAATAAAAGGAATTCTTCTGAGAGTTAATACTCCCGGAGGAGGAGTCGCTTCTTCACAGGAAATGTATGAAGCGGTAAGGCAGACACGTGATGCCGGAAAGCCCGTTGTTGTTTCGATAGGATCACTCGGAGCCAGCGGAGGTTATTATGTTGCCTGCGGCGGAAGCACCATAATGGCTGATCCGGGTTCGCTTGTCGGAAGCATCGGAGTAATAATTAATCTTATGAACTTCCAGTCTCTTGCTGAAAAAATAGGTATCAGTGAAACTACTATAAAAAGCGGTGAGCTTAAAGATGCAGGCAGTCCGTTTAAAGATCTGACGGAAAAAGACAAAGCATATTTCCAAAGCATTGTTGATGATTCTTATGACCAGTTCCTGGATGTTGTTTCAACATCACGAAAGATGGATAAAGAAAAGCTGAAGGAATATGCTGACGGAAGGGTATTTACAGGACGTCAGGCGTTTGACATAGGTCTTATTGATTCACTCGGTACTTTTGAGGATGCAATAAGATTGACCGGCAGAATGGCTGGAATTGAAGGAGAGCCGGCAATTGTAAGAGAGCGTGACAGATTAACACTTATAGAAAGAATACTCGACAGTTTTTCAAACAATGAGATAAAATCCATTAAGGAAGAATTAAAAAATGAATTTATAGATCAGCCTGTTTTACAATATAAATTTAAATATTAAATTTAAAAGTTAAGGGAAAATTATGACGCGAGCAAAAATTGCTGCAACAATTTCAGAAGCAACCGGTCTGAGCAAGAAAGAAACTGAAATTGTCGTAGAAGGTTTTATCAAATGCATCATTGATTCGCTAAAGAGAAATGAAAGTGTGGAGATAAGGGGATTCGGTACTTACAAGAATAACATAAAACATCCGCGCATTGCCCGAAATCCCAAGACAGGAGAAAAGATATCTTTAGGAAAGAGATTCATTCCGGTTTTTAAAGTATCCAAGGATTTTAAAAAAGCAGTTCAGGAAGAGTTAACAAAATAAAATATTTTTAAACAAATAATATAAGAAAGGAATACATTTCATGCCTTGCGGTAAAAAAAGAAAGAGACATAAAATGTCTACTCATAAAAGAAAGAAAAGATTAAGAAAGAACAGACATAAAAAGAAGATCAGATAGATTTTAATTGCATATAGCCGCCGTGAAAATTACGGCGGCATTCTGTAATTATCAGTCAGCCCATCGTTTAAAAAATCTAATTATCTTATCCTTTCCTAATATCTCGGCAATAGCAGGTAATTCGGGACCATTCTCACTGCCTGTCAGCGCTATCCTGATTGGCTTGAAAAGATTTTTTCCTTTTACTCCGGTTTCATTCTGAACTTTTGAAACAATTGTCTTATAGATATCAGCAGTTATTTCCGTTTCATTGCTGAAATTTTCTATCAGTGCTTTGAATACTTTTTTACTGCTCTCGTTAATGAGAAGCTCTTTTAATTTTTCATCTTCAAGTTCTATTTCCGGCTGCACAAAGATCTTAACATGCAAAGGTATCTCATCAAGCTTATTGAGGTATACTCTGATCGCTGAAAGAATTTTCTTTACTTTATCATCCGAAGTATCTATTCCTGTATTTTCAAAATAGGGGAGAGCCAGCACCAGCAGTTTATCAACATCGTAATTCTTAATGTAATGATTGTTCATCCAGTTGAGCTTATCAATATTGAACACTGCTCCGGACGACTGTACCTTCTCAAGAGTGAATTTTTTTATAAGGTCTTCCATGCTAAAAAATTCTTCTTCCTCTCCCTCTCCGGGATTCCATCCTAAGAATGCTATAAAGTTTATAAGCGCTTCCTTCAGATATCCTTTTCGCAAGTAATCCTCAACTGCAACGTCTCCCTGCCTTTTACTAAGCTTACTCTTATCCCTGTTCAGTATCAATGGTACGTGAGCCATTTTAGGAACATCCCAGCCAAGCGCTCTGTAAATAAGTATATGCTTGGGTACAGATGTGATCCACTCTTCACCGCGAATAATGTGCGTAATGTTCATAGAATGATCATCGACAACATTCGCCAGATGATAGGTGGGAAATCCGTCAGACTTCAGAAGCACCTGATCATCAATAATATTAGTCTCTATCTTTATCGTACCCTTTATAAGGTCATCAAATTTAATTTCTTCATCACGCGGAACTTTGAGTCTTATGACATAAGGCATTCCGCATTCAATATTCTTTCTAACTTCTTCTTCATTAAGATCTCTTGCACGTCCGTTATACATTGTTTGTCTTCCTTCAAGCTGCTGAAGCTTACGCATCTCATCTAGTTCATCCGCTGTTTCAAAGGCATAGTATGCGGCTCCTTTTTCTACAAGCTCATTACAATATTTTTTATAAATGTCCAGCCGTTCGGACTGATAGTATGGTCCGCAACTTCCTCCCTGCATTGGACCTTCGTCAAATTCAATTCCAAGAAGTTCAAGATTACCGATAAGGTTTTCAACAGCTCCCTCCACTATTCTGGTCTGATCAGTGTCTTCAATCCGCAGTAAATTCTTTCCGTTGCTGTGTCTTGCGAAAAGGTAATTGAACAATGCAGTTCTGAGCGAACCTACATGCACAAACCCTGTAGGCGACGGTGCGAATCTTACTCTTACATCATCAGTTAAATTTTCCATTAAGTATTATTAATTATAATTACAAATTCACCTTTGGTCTTTATTTGTTGATTCAGCAAAACATTTACATTTTCCCGGATGATCTCTTCAAACTTCTTTGTAAGCTCTCTGGAAACTGACACTTCACACTTCCCAAAATATTCTGATATCTCATTGAGTGTTTTATATATCCTGAATGGAGATTCGTAAATGATTAAAGGCATTTTGATTTTGACTAGCTCATTGAATAATGTCTGCCTTCCTTTTTTCTGAGGAAGAAATCCCTGAAAAAAAAACTTTTTCGTAGTAAAGCCGGACAGGACAAGTGAATGCATCAAAGCACTGCATCCCGGAATTGAAACTACATCAATACCTTCCTCAATACATTTTGAAACAAGAAGATTTCCCGGGTCAGAAATGCAGGGAGTACCAGCATCCGATACAAGCGCTGCCTTGCTGCCATTCTTTAATTCAGATAAAATGTTATCAGCTTTGCTTGCTTCTACCTGTGAATAATAGCTGATCGTCTTATTCCTGATCCCGTACTGGGTAAGAAGAAAATTTGTTTTACGTGTATCTTCGGAAGCAATAAAATCAACGTTCTTAAGAATATTAATTGCGCGGAAAGAAATGTCTTCAATGTTTCCTATCGGGGTAGAAACAATATATAATGTTGACGCCTTTGTCTCATCGGTTGAAAATTTAGATGCGTGTTTGTCATATACACCGGTTAATCTTTCGTTCAATAACTGTGATTTAGTTTTTACTAATCTATTCTGACTTATATTATTTATATTAAAATACTCAATCTGAAAACCATAATAAATTTATAAATCATGCTTGTAATTGGAAAGAACCCTGTCCTTGAAATTGTTAAATCAAATCCAGAGATACTTAATAAAATTGTGCTTCTCAAAAGAATTAAACCGGATAATAAATTAAAAAGCATTGTTACGAATGCAGCCGAGCATAACATTAATGTAATCTATCTTAATCATTTTGATTTTCTAAAATTTTTTGATAATAAGAATAAGGATGAAGGCATCTCACAGGGAGTTTTGGGATTTATTAAGGATTATGAATATAAGACACTCCGTGAAATTGTTGAAGCTAACAAAAAAATTAAGAATCCCGTCATCCTTCTGCTGGACCGGATCACTGATCCCCATAATCTCGGGGCTATTATACGCTCTGCAGTCTGTCTGGGAGCGGACGGTATAGTAATACCAAGACATAATGCCGCGGAAGTAAATCATACTGTAATAAAAACTTCATCGGGTGCTGTAAATTATATCAGCATTGCAAAGGAAACAAATCTTTCCAACACTATTCTGTTCCTAAAAAATAACGGATACTGGATCGCAGGCACGGATCTGCAAACAAAGAAAACTATTTTTGACACTGATCTGAAAATCCCCGTTGCTATTATTGTGGGAAATGAAGGCGAAGGCATGAGGAGCAGTCTGAGAAACCAATGCGATATACTTATGAGAATTCCAATGTCAGGTAAGATAGATTCGCTGAATGTTTCGGTCTCAACCGGAATTTTTCTTTATGAAATATTCCGTCAGAAAAATCTTTAGGTTATTTTGTTTTGCTCGGGGTAGGGATGTTGTACTTTGTCATCAACTTGTAAACATGGCTTCTCTGGATCTGCATTGCATCAGCAGCCTGAGTAATATTGAATTTATAATCATTAAGCATCTTCAGCAGAAATATCTTTTCGGATTCATTCTGAAATTCATTCAGTGAAACATTTTTATTGAAAAGCTCCATGAACTCTTTAAGATCTTTTGAGCCGGGCAACTCAATGTCCTCGTAATCAATCTTCTCCTTATCATTCGTTATCATAAGTCTTTCGACTATATTCTTAAGCTCTCTCACATTGCCGGGCCATCTGAAAGTCAGAAAAAGATTTTTCGCCTTTTCAGTAAATTTTTTCTTCTGAATATTATTCTCACTGCAGAATTTTTCCGAAAAATAATCTACCAGCTCGTTGATGTCTTCCGGTCTCTCCCTTAATGAAGGAACATTTATCTGAAGCACATTTATTCTGTGATAAAAATCTTCCCTGATCCTTCTGTCCTTTACTTCATCAAGAAGGTTTCTGTTTGATGAGAATATAAATCTTACATCAAGTGTAACATCGGTATTGCTCCCGGCTCTTGTGATCCGGTTAGTCTCAATTACTTTAAGCAGCTTTGACTGAGCATCATTTGAAAGATTTGAGATCTCGTCAAAGTAAATTGTTCCACCGTCAGCCTGCTCAAGCTTGCCGGGAAGTATTCTTCCTGATTCGTTCTCACCGAAGAGTTCTCTTTCAATGTTTTCTTCAGTCAGATTTGCACTGTTGATCTCCACAAACGGTTTATCAGCTCTGTCTGAATCAAGATGTATCTGCCTTGCGATAAGCTCCTTGCCTGTACCGCTTTCACCGGTTATAAGTACATTTGATCTCAGCTTTGAAAACTTGGTAACAAGCTCAAGTATGTTCTTTAATTTAACGCTGCTGCCTGCGATCTTATTTGATTCGCGGAATTCTTTTCGCACCCTAATGATCTCATCGCGGGACTTTTTGTAATCAACAGCATTTTTAATTGTAAGCTTAAGCTCATAAAGATCAGGAAGCGGCTTCTGTAAAAAATTGTATGCACCTTTCCTTATCGCTTCTACTGCCGTCTCAATCGTACCATGACCTGAGATCATTATTACTACTGAGTTTTTATTTATCTGCATTACTCTTTCGAGTACTTCCATCCCATCCATCTTAGGCATCTTAATGTCAAGAAGTATAAGATCAAAGTCAGTGCTGCCGGCTTTCTGAATGGCGCAGGCTCCGTTCAGACAACTTTCGACTTCATATCCTTCATTGGTGAGTATCATGGAAATGCTGTCTATGATACTTTGCTCATCGTCAACAATTAATATTCCCGGCATATTTTATTATAAGTTTTTTAAAGCTTTTTCCTAAAGTTCAATAATGGTCACACCCGAATCGCCTTCATTCCAGTTGCCTATTCTGAATGACTTGATATGCGAGTTAGACTTAAGATTTTTCTTTACTTCTTCCCTTAGCTTTCCGCTGCCTTTACCGTGAATGATGCTTACTTCTTTAAGTCCGTAAAGACTGGACTCGTAAATAAATTTTTCCAGCATATCAGCAATGTCAGCGGCATACTTTCCGCGAAGGTCCAGTGAAAATTCAACGGGCTTGTCATTCAGCTCTACAAAAGATTTTTTGGAAAATTCTTCTTCTGTTTCTGTAATTTTAATTTTCTCAAGATCTTCAATGCGGCTTTTGACGATCAATCCGTTGATATTGATTGAAGCGGTATCATTAATGACTTCAATAACTTCTCCGCTTGAATTTGATCCGGTAATTCTTACAGTATCTCCTTTTAGAATTTCACCGGTCTCAACTGCTATCTGATCTTCTTTGCTTTCGATCTCAGTAATCTTATCAGCTTCTTTTTTGAATTCACTCTTGATCTCTTTTGGTGTAAGCCTGTTTTCACGAATCTCTTTGATCGTCTTCTCCACAAGCTTGTTGGCATCCTTTATTATTTTCTCAGCTTCAAGCTTTGCTTTGTATTTTAATTCTTTCTCATTCTTATTAATATCTTTAAGCTTTTGTTCGTACAAGTTAGTCAAACCGGCAAGACGTGAATTTTCAATATCATATTTATTTTTAAGCGCGCTGTAGTTTTGCTTTGTTTCATTAAGGTCTTTCAGAAGATCTTCCAGCCTTCCTTCATTTTCATCAAGATATTTATTTGCTTCGCTCAGTATTGCTTCGGGAAAGTTAAATTTACGTGCTATCTCGAATGTAAAGCTTTGCCCGGGAATGCCGGTTACAAAACTAAAATTAGGTGAAAGGTTTTCTACATCAAATTCAAGCGAAGCATTCTCGATTTTTTCCGTATTGTATGCAAACTCTTTAAGCTCGCTGTTGTGTGTAGTGACAATTGTTAGAGAATCTCTTTCTGAAAGTGACTTAAGTATCGATGCGGAAAGCGCACTGCCTAAGACCGGATCTGTTCCGCTTGCAATTTCATCTATAAGAATTAAAGTTTTATCGTCTGACTTATCAGTAATTTCTTTAATGGATTTAAGATGTGAGCTGAATGTACTCAGGTCATTCTCAAGTGACTGCTCATCGCCGATGCTTATGAAAATATTATTGAATAATCTGAACTCACTCTCGGGATTTACAGGAATCAGTATTCCGCTCTGCAGCATTAGCTGGATCAGTCCCACTGTCTTAAGAACAACAGTCTTTCCTCCGGCATTCGGTCCGGATATTATCAGCGTATTGAATTCATCACCCAATTTTAAATTCAGGGCGACAACTTCATTTCTCTTATGCGTCTGAAGAAGCAACGGATGATATGCATTAACAAGATTCAAAACTGAATTACTGATCACGGGTTTGACCGCAATGATCTCGATTGCATATCTTGCTTTTGCCTGTATAAAATCAATTTCCGCTAGAATGCCTGAGTTTATTTTAAGCTCTTCGATATGAACAGCTAACTGCTTTGCAAGCTCGCGCAGAATCTTTTCAACTTCTCTTTTCTCCTCAAAATGTAATTCGGTAAGTTCATTGTTCATGTTAATTGATTCCGTAGGTTCAATGAAAACCGTTGCGCCGGATGCGGATGAGCTGTGAATTATCCCTTCGACATTTCTTTTATTCTCAGCTTTGACAGGAATTACAAACCTTCCGTCGCGCTGAGTTACTATATCTTCCTGCGTATATTCCTTCTCAGATACCTTCTTCAGAATATTAGAGAGTGTCTTGCGGAGTCTTTCGGAATGCGTGTTGATCTGCTTTCTTATCCTGCCCAGCGCAGCTGACGCAGTATCCTTGACCTTGCCGCTTTCGTCAATTGTTATCTCGATATTATGTTCGATGATCTTATCGAAAAATAAATTCTGGGTGAGTCCTGAAATAAGATTGAATTTATCTTTCTCAGTCTTCGAAATATCCCTGACAAGCTTTTCAATTTTTCTCGAAACTCTTAAAAATTCAAGTATGCGGAGAAATTCTTCGGGTCCGACATAGTGTCCTTCGATCTTGATCTTGTTCATTGAACTACGGATGTCGGAAAGACCGCCAAGAGGAATTTCGCTTGTAATGTTCAGAAGCTCTTTCATCTCGATTATCTTGTTGAGCTCGGTTTCGAGAATGGTTTTGTCCGTAAAAAATTCAATGTCATCGCACATGCTGCTGCCGAGTTCGGAGTACGTGTAATGCCTGATCTTACTTAATATTTTTTCGAGCTCTAATTTATTTTTTGTTTCAGTGAGATTCATAATTGATTCAGGTGAAAATTAAATGATTCAGCTCTTCATAAAAATCCTTTGCTCCCGGAAAAAAGTGAACTATATAATCATAGACTTTAGGCGCAACTCCAACGATGCTTACGTAAAATTTAGAAGAATCAATAGTCTCTCTGCCGAATAGCTGAAAGGTATTAGTTGTGAAAATGCAGAACAGGCTTGCAATGACAAGACCTTTCATTATTCCAAACGCAGCTCCGAGGATACTGTCAAAGGTCTTTGTTACGGAGTTGAATCCGGAGATCTTACCGGCAATGTATCCGGATAAAAAGTAAACAAAAATTACTATGGCAATAAAAGAAATCAGACTTAAGAGCTTCGGTTCTAATTTAAGAAATCCGAGAGCTGATGTAAGCTTGTCATTGTAACGGGTAGCGACAAAGAGTCCGGTTAAAATTCCCGCCAGGGAAAAAATGCTCCGCAATAAACCTTTCTTTATGCCAAGCGTGGCAGAGATAAGAACAAGTGCTAAGATTATTATGTCTAATGTATTCAATGTGATTGTATTTCTGAGGAGAGATCGTTGAGGATTATTAAAGAAGCTGTGGCTTTTGTCAGGATAATTTTTTCTTCACAATATCCTGAATTACTTTTCCGTCGATCTTACCCTTTAATTCTTTCATTACTACACCCATCACTTTTCCAAAATCCTTCTGGGAAGTTGCTTCGTTATCTTTCAATATTTTTGTAATTAATTCTTCAGCTTCGGCTTCTGACATTTGCTTTGGAAGATACTCACTAATGACATCAAGCTGTGACTGCTCTTTATCTACAAGATCCTGTCTTCCGGCACCGCCGAACAATTCAATTGATTCTTTTCTCATCTTTGCCTGCTTGTTGAGAAGCTGTATCTCTTCTTCTTCATTCATCTCACGGTTCATGCCCGACTTATCCATCTTTAGTATCTCCGAGCGAATCGAACGGAGTGTGTCAACTCTGACAACATCTTTCGCCTTTAGAGCAGTATTAAGATCTTCGTTAATTTTATTTTTTAAGCTCATCGTTTGCGGTGTTTATTTAAATTATGCTAATTGACAAATGTCGCTCGGTATTTCTCTGCTTCAGCCATGTATTTGGATTTAGGGTAATCCTGTTTAAGCTTGTCAAAAAGTTTCTTCGCCGCAGGAAGATCATTGCCACGGTAATAATCTTTTGCTGCATAAAAAAGATACTGGTCAACAAAAGGATTATCTTTATCCATTGCTGCAACTTTCTCGAATTGCTTTGCAGCTTCAATGAAATTATTTCTTGCTTCATAGACAGCAGCTAAACCCGCTGCTGCTGAAACTTTAAGTATGCTGTTGCTTCCGGAATAATCTTTATAATATTTTTCAGCTTTATCAAAATCACGTAAACCATAATAAGAATTAGCGAGCCATAGCTTTGCCATTTCCCCGTTTTCTGTTGAGCCGTATTCATCGACAATAAATTGGAGTCCTTTTGAATTGCCCAGAGAATCACCGTTTACAGCCTGCTGGTAATTATTGCTGTTGTAGACATCCTTTATTTTTCCAAGCTCAATTCCCGCCAGGTCATTATTTGCTTTCTTTTTATTTACAAGCAATACGATACCAGCAATTACAATTACAAGTATTGTCAGAGCAGTGTAAACATGCTTCTTATTCTTTTCAAAAAAATCAGATGCCCTGTAATAAAAGGTCATTAATTTCTCTTCTGTGTGATGTGGTTGTTTAGCCATTAATATATAGTTACGTTAATTTCGTATTATAAACATTCAATATAGCAATATTGAGTTTTGAATTAAAGGGGTAATTGTATCTATTTCCAAAAACAAATCCATCAGATTGAACATTATGGTTCAATTCAATTTTTCACCGTCCCCGCTGTGTCTCCCGCAAATGTTTATATTTTACTACCGCTACGATGTTCGCGGGAGAGTAAAAAAGATGTGGAATATAATTTCCGGCTTTGATACTTTACTAACAGAATATGAATACAATTCACAGGATCAGGTGACATATCTTACATACAGACCCGGTAAGAGCGATAGTAAGAAGTTTAGATATGACTATGATTATTCCGGAAGATTACAAGATGTAAGTTATTTCAGTTCAGGAGATGTGGATGATCCGCAGGGATACTATGTTAACTTTTCATCTTATGAGTATAATACGAATTCACAAATGCAAAGGACATTATTTCATTCATCAGATATGACCAATGAGTATTTTTATAATAACAGAAACTGGATAACTGCTGTGATAAATTCTAAAGGTGTTTTTGATTATACTAATGATTATTTCAAAAACGGTAATGTAAAAAAGCAAACTCTCACAGGAAACTACAAAGAAAATTTTACACGAAATGATGAACTGACTTTTATTTTTACTTATGACAAATCCAACCGTCTGCTTACATCTTCACTAACAGGACAAACAAAAAATGATTACAATTTAATAAATTCTTACGATAAAGATGGCAACATTCTGACTTTGGACAGATACGGAAGTAATGAAAATCTTATTGATGATTTTAATTATACGTATTATTCAGGAACAAACAAGCTTCAAAGAGTTAGCGGTGCGGGCAATCAGTTCGGCTATGATCTTAATGGAAATCTAGCTCAGGATTATCTTAACAATAACAGTGAAATCGTTTATGATCACAGAAATCTCATTACAGAATTGAAGCACAGGTCACAGATACTCGGTGATACAGTATTTCTTACAAAATATTATTATGATGAAACCGGAAGCAGAATAAGAAAGATGACTTATAAATATACCGGTTCATTACAGGACAACCCATCGATATATTCCGATGTAGATAACACAAGCTACTGGCTGCTTAGAAATGATGAAATATATTCAAGAGATATATCGGGAAAAGAGCTTGCGATTTATGTAAATGAAAATATTTATCAATGGAATGTGTGGGGTCTGGATAACGAAGGCAAAATAGACAACAGCGGAAATCCATTTTTTTACTTAAAAGATCATCTTGGTTCGGTAAGATCCATCACTGATGCTAATTTGGGAGTTGTAAGTTCGCAGGACTATGATGCCTGGGGATATTTGCTTCAGGGTCGTCAATATGACAGTGATGAAAGTGTATATAAGTTCACTGGTAAGGAGAGAGATAAGGAGAGTGAATATGATTATTTTGGGGCGAGATATTATGATGCGAGGGTAGCTAATTGGACGAGTGTTGATCCTTTGATGGAGAAGCATTTTGATTTTTCACCATATAATTATGTTTTAAGAAACCCAATGAGATTAGTCGATCCTGATGGTATGCAGGTAGATTTTAATACTATAATAGATATAACGTCTTCAATTATTAAAGGTAAAGTTCAAAATGAAATACTTAGTAATTTGTCTACGGATGTAAAAGCCGAATACTATGACATGTCATTAGAGGAATTTTCTAGGGGTAACATCATATCCTCAGAAATTCAACCAGGAGATTTTTTAGGTGCTGCGATTGGAGTAAAACTAGCTACAAAATTTCCTATCTTGGCAACTGAAAAATTAATACAGCAAACTGTTGGTGGAACTATTTCAAATACGTTGGAGAATGTAACCTCCACATCTACAAGCTTAGTTGGAACGGAACTAAATTTAACAGCAAAAGATATTTTAGCTAAAATGAGTTCTAGAGGAATATCAGAGAAAATGATTAAAACCACTTTAGCAAAAGGAAAACGGTTTTGGGATCCAAATAACAATTCTATTAATTATGTCTTGGAAAAAGGGTTTGCTAGTGGAAAAGATATGTTAGTAGGAGTAAATCCTTTGACAAGAAAAATAGCAACTACTTTTAAAGGGAAAGATTTAATTCATAAAAGATTTATCCCATTTTAATATTAAAAAATATGAACCATTTAATAGATCTCATCCAAAAAATATTAAACAGCCCCAATGAAAGAAATGAAAATATTGAGAAATTTCAAAATGAAGCATTTGACTTATCACTTGATGGTTTATCAAAAGACCAATTGGATTTGGCAGAAGTGATAAAAGGCTTAGCTTATGACTTTGAATTTTATAGAGAATCTGAGGAACTAAGACAGAACGAAAACTTATTCTACGGTGATGATAAACTTGAATTATTAGTAAAAGTTGCTTTGGTAAAATTAAACCGCAATTCTTAAACAGTCAAAATTCGTTGAGTGATTTTATTTCGCCGCCGTTGGTAAAATAACAAAAGGGGCTCACTTTCAATTTGAGTTAGTACGAATTATTTTCGTAGAGCAAAGCCTTTGCTCTTTATACCTAAACTTCACCAAAAGCAACCTCGCTGCTACAGCTTACAGAACCCGCATCACCGACTCGTGGAATTTCAAATACTACCGCTATGACGTCCGCGGGAGAGTAATAAAGATGTGGAATATTATTTCGGGCTTTGATACTTTGGTGACAGAATATAAATATAACTATTCTTAACCCCTACATTGAGATTTGCGCGTTGGTGACCAAAAAATTGCAATGAATATATTATCAATTTTTAACAGACTTCTGCAATTTTTTGGAACACCAACGCGGGCGGGAAAAAATGTTTAACTGCTCTTCACGTGATCAAGAGTACACAAGAGTACTCAATAGTAAAAATAGGGAGTTAACACTGTCAAAATCTATGAAAATGACGAGGTATATTTTTAAAAAGAATTTTGTTAATAATTTAAGTATTTTTCTATTGTGATAAATTATTCAGAATATATTACCGTAGAACCGGGCAAAAGAAGTGGTCAGCCTTGCATCAGGGGTATGAGAATAACAGTATATGATATACTTAGTTATCTTGCCGCTGGGAATACAATTGAGGACCTTTTGGAAAATTTTTCCGGACTGACCAGGGAAGATGTATATGCATCTTTGGCATATGCTGCTGATGCAGAAAAAAGAATTGTTAGAATAGCTTCTTGAATCAATTATTTTGAAACTGTTATTTGACAATAACCTTTCCTCAAAACTTCCCAAATTACTTGCTGATGTTTTTCCGGATTCAATTCATGTTGTTGAAATTGGAATGCGAAATTTTGAGGATATTGAGATTTGGAAGTATGCAAAAGAAAAAAGTTTAACTATCGTCTCAAAAGACAAAGATTTTTATTACCTAAACTCTGCGTTTGGAAGCCCTCCGAAATTTATTTCGCTTGTACCGGGTAATTGTAGATTGAGGATACTGTAATTGTTCTTAGAGAAAATCAAAAAGAAATCATTCATTTCATTAAAAGTCATAATGACTTGTTAATTCTGGAAAAAAAATGATTCCGACATAATCAATCAAACTCATATGTCATTAAAAGTAATCGGATCAGGAGTCGGAAGAACAGGAACACATTCACTCAAACTTGCTCTTGAGCAGCTTGGCTTTAGTAAATGTTACCATATGATTGAGCTGTTTGAAAACCCTGAAGGAATAAAATATTTTAAGCGGGCTGAACGGGGCTTAGATGTTAACTGGGATGAATTGTTCAAAGGATACAGCTCGGCTGTGGATTATCCCGTTGCAAGGTACTATAAACAATTAATGAAATATTATCCCGATGCAAAAATAATTCAAACAGTAAGAGATCCTGAATCATGGTTCAAAAGTATTTCTCAGACAATTTTCAAAGTATCCCAGCCAACACTTGTTAAAAAGTTGAAACTGATAATGAAGCTTCCTTTCTCATCCGCAATTCGTAAGAAACTGCCAATATATATTTTTAACGGAAAGCTTGTTGAATCTGAATTTGGAAAAGATCTTACTAATAAGGAAGAGATAATAAAAAGGTTTATTAAAAGGAATGAGGAAGTCATAAAAATTATACCTAAAGAAAATCTGCTCTTGCTCGCCGCTAAAGACGGCTGGGAGCCATTATGTAAATTCCTGAATGTACCTGTTCCATCCACGCCATATCCTGTTACAAATTCAACTGAAGAGTTTTTGAAATTAGCGGATGAGGCAGTTTAATCACTCAGGTCTATGATCATTCGAAACAATTATTTGATAAGTATCATACTCTTCACAGAACTAAAATCGCTGTTCCTTAAATTACCGGAATGAACGTTGATCCTGTAAAAGTATGTTCCGCTGGATAAATTGCTTCCGTCGAATTTTATTTTGTAGCTACCGGCAGACTGAAATTGATCCACTAGTGAAGTGATCTGTCTTCCTGTAACATCAAATATATTAACAGATACAAATCCTGCTTCATTCATCTCATAGCTTATGATGGTTGAAGGATTGAACGGGTTAGGATAATTTTGTTTTAAGATAAACCTCTCAGGATTCAATCCGGAATTCTGACTGATCCCGATCAATGGATTTTTATATTGAATGATCCCCCCATTTGCGCCGGTAACCCATCCTGTATTGTCATTTACAAAATAGATCCCGAAAAGTCTCCCGTCGAGATTGTTCTCGGAATCGGAAAACCAGGTATGACCTGCATCAACGCTTCTGTAAATGAATCCAAAGTCACCGATAGCCCAGATATTATTTTTATCGGTCGCATAAATATTGTTCAGATAATTATTCGCCGGAATGCTAACCTCATCCCACAAAACACCGCCGTCAGCAGTCAGAAGAATTTTGTTATCAAAGGTAAAGCCGACGCCATTAAGCTGATCAACGAATTGTACAGCGCCAACACCTCCACCGAAAACATTGACATGAGGAACAAACCAGTTGCTTCCGCCATTTGTAGTTTTGAAAATTTTTCTCTCACCAGAGGAATACCATCCTGTATTCTGATCAATGAAAAATATATCACTTATATAGTATGACTGGTTCTGTTGGAACAAAGTAAAATTGTTTCCTCCGTCTGATGTCTTAAGCAGTTTGCCTGAATCACCGCAAACCCATCCGTAATTTTCATCAAGAAACTGAAGTGAATAAAGTCCAGCCGTTACAGTTGAGTTGAGATTGAACCAGTTGTTACCGCCATTGGAAGTTTTGAGAATTACCCCATCTTCTCCTGCGCAGAAACCCACGTTACTATTTACAAAATCGATTTGATTTAGAAAGTCATTCGTGCTTCCTGCCTGAACTCTTCTCCAGGTATTGCCTGCATTTGATGTAACTGCAATTGTGCCTTGCTGCCCGCAGCTCAACCCGTTATCGCCATCAATGAAGTCAATTGAGTATAAGGTATTTCTGAAGCCGGAAGAGTGATCGGTCCAATTCAGTCCGGCATTATTGGATTTTAAAATTGTACCTTTATTGCCAACGCTTATGACATCGTTCACTGCAAAAGCTTTCAGCGCATATTGAAATTCAGATGTTGGAGTACCGTAGCTGATCCAGTTAAGTCCGCCATTAGTTGTTCGTGCAATATTACCATAATCACTTGCCGCGAATCCGGTGTTGTCATCCCCGAACGAAATAGAATAGAACCAGCGATTCGTTGCCGTAGAAACAGTTGCCCAGGTCAATCCCGCATTGGTAGTCCTGACGATAGCACCGTAAGTCCCTGCAAGAAAACCTGTCGTAGAATTTTTAAACATTACATCGAAGAAGTAATTATTATTATTTGGATTAACTGTCTGCCAGGTCTCGCCGTAATCAGAAGAGCGGACGACTGTCGCATTCAAGCCCGCTGCAACAACTATAGAATCGATCATTGCGATACAGGTCAGTGATCTTGTAACATTGGTTACCTTTCTGTTCCAGGTTGAACCGCCATCAGTGGTCTTAAAAACAACACCCGTATCACCCGCAATAAATCCTGTAGAATTATTTAAGAACCTTACGGCAAATAAATTTCCTGTGGTATTGAGGATAACTTTGTTCCAGTTATTACCTCCGTCGGTTGTTTTCAGAACAGTTCCAAAAAGCCCGCTAGCGTAACCTTTATTCGCATCGAAAAAGTAGAGTGATCTTATGCTTTGCTTTGTCCGGGTTTTATTCACTGTCCAGTTAAGTCCTCCGTCGGTAGTTTTTATAATAGTACCTCCGTCACCACATGCCCAACCCGTATTTGGATTTATGTAATGCGATCCGAAAAGAATATTTCCCTGTGGTAATGGGTTCTGCCATTGCCATTGCGAGAATAATTTTTGAGGAATTAATGTCAGTATCAAACCAAAGCAAATAATGAATTGACAGTATTTATTGAATCGTCTTAGTAGAGCAGTGTAATCTGAAATAAATTTTTTCATAAAACAATTATAGTTAATTTGTTAGCACATTTCATTAATATTACCAATTGAAAAAAAATTACTCGTCTAAAAGTCCGATAGGAGTGTTTGACTCAGGCATCGGAGGTTTGACTGTTGCAAAATCATTGTTTGAAATTCTTCCTAATGAAAATATCATTTACCTCGGTGATACTGCAAGATTGCCTTATGGAACAAAGTCAAAGGAAACAGTAACGAAGTATTCAATCGAGATAACAAAATTTCTTTTGAATAAAAATGTTAAAATGGTTGTAGTCGCGTGCAACACTGCGTCATCGGTAGCATTACAATATTTAAAAAAGCTGACTGACGTACCCGTGATAGGTGTGATCAGACCCGGCGCGAAGGCAGCAGTTTCAAAGACCAATAATTATAAGATCGGCGTTATCGGTACACTTGGAACAGTTCATAGCTTTGCATACAAGACTCAGATACACAAGATCGACAGGGACATAAATGTTTTTTCCAAAGCCTGCAGTCTTTTCGTTCAGCTTGCCGAAGACGGCTGGACAGATAATAAAATAGCAGAGATGGTAGCAAAGGAATATCTTACGGAATTCAAGTCACACGACATAGATACATTAATATTAGGCTGCACTCATTATCCGATCTTAAAAAAGACAATATCAAAAGTTGTGGGAAAAAAAATCCATCTTATAGATTCGGGTGAAGAGACTGCTAAGGAAGTTAAGAGAATCCTTGAATACAAGGATCTGCTCAATAAACAGAAGAAAGCAGGCAGGCATAAATTTTTTGTTACCGACTTTCAGAAAAAATTTAAAGAGATAAGCGAGAGGTTTCTCGGACAACCGATTTATGATGTGAGGAAAGTAAGACTTGAAAGTTGAAAGTTGAAAGTTGAAAGTTGAAAGTTGATAAAGTTT
>Ga0163153_10000702_pt1 | contig 56885 bp, 54 predicted proteins | sample OliLakLV19MP6IB1_FD_148629 | JGI IMG/M metagenome (GOLD analysis project Ga0163153, IMG submission 148629) | Freshwater microbial mat bacterial communities from Lake Vanda, McMurdo Dry Valleys, Antarctica - Oligotrophic Lake LV.19.MP6.IB-1 | ecosystem: Environmental > Aquatic > Freshwater >... | reverse complement strand
AAATACTTCTCAATTCTCTGGCGCTCGTATAAATTAAAATGTTTAAAGTCACTCATAGATTAATTCTACAAGTGTTCGGATTCAAAGGTGAATCTCCAATCCGCCCTTCTAAAACCTTATTGAAGGAGTTCCCAATGAAAAATTTCCCCTGGTCCTGGATTCTCGGGAAATACGCCATCACCATTTTGGTGGTCCTCGGACTGCTAGCGACAGCGATGTGGCTCAAGGAATTAATCAAAACTGCCGCTTACAGCAAAGAGTGGCAGAAAACCGAAAGTGCTTATTTAGTCATCAGTGCTGATGACTTAGGTCAGGACCCCACCCAAGACCTACGTATCCTCATTGCTCAGCGATGAGGAGATTGTATCGAATGAAACGGCGCCCCCAAGGCGCCGTTTTTCTTTTTCTAAATTATTTTAAATACTTTTTGCCTTTTAGTTTTTCAGGAAGCAAACTTTCATCAGTATATTTTTTATATCCTTTGTGGTAGCCAAGATCTTTCATAAGTTTTGTTGGCGCGTTTCTAATAGACATCGGGATTGGCAAATTACCATATCGCCTTACATCACTCATGGCTTCGCCAAGTGCCTCATATGCTCGCCGATCTTTTTTACATTCAGATAAGTAGGCCACTCCGTGGACCAAGTTAATTCCACATTCCGGATATCCAATTGTTTCGACCGCCCTGAAAACATCATTGGCAACAACAAGGGCGGTCGGCTGAGCCAAACCAATATCTTCTGAAGCAAAAATGACCATGCGACGCGCTATAAACTTTGGATCCTCTCCAGAGTCAATCATGCGGGCTAAATAATAAATCGCGGCATCTGGCTGACTTGCTCTCATACTTTTTATAAAAGCCGAAATAGTATTGTAATGCTCCTCCCCTTTCTTGTCATAACGCAAATGTTTTGATTGCAAAGCTTCTTTCAAAGATGTTAATGTCGTTTCTCCATACAGCTCGGCCGCCGCTGAAAGAACAGACAAGGCTTGTCTAGCATCGCCATTGGCCATACTTATCAGCCACTCCAATGCCTCTTTTTTTAATTTTAAGCCGGTACGTTTAAGAATCTTTTCCATCTCAACATCCGTCAGTTCATTTAAAACAAAAACTCGCGTACGGGAAAGCAAAGCCGGAATAACTTCAAAAGAAGGATTTTCCGTCGTGGCCCCAATTAAGGTTAGTTCCCCCGTTTCAACGTACGGCAAAAGAAAATCCTGTTGAGATTTATTGAATCGATGAATCTCATCTAAGAAAAGAATCTTAGATTTTCCTTCAGCGTCATCACTAACCGCTTTTCGTATATCATCCTTACCGGCTGAAACTGCCGAAAGTTCATAAAACTTAGCATTCAAATTTTTAGCATAAATGCGAGCCAAAGTCGTTTTGCCGACTCCTGGCGGACCCCAAAGAATAAAAGAAAAAAGATGCTTCTTTTCGATAGCGACTCTAATTGGTTTGCCTTCCCCCACTAAATGCTCCTGACCAATAAAGTCTGATAGTTTTTCTGGCCGTAATTTTGAAGCTAAAGGTTCCATACCTTAAGTATAGAACATAATTATATTGACTATATTTTAAAAACTTGGTTAAAAACTTTCTGCTTCATGTCTTTAGCAATAGAATCCCAGTTATATTTTTGAAAAGCTAATTCTCGTGCGGTAGCGGTGACTTTTTTTACTTTCTCGGGACTATTTAAAATATCTTTTACTGCTTCGGCGATTTGCTCGGGACTATTCTTATCAACGACCCAGCCAGTTGTTTCTTTATCTGGATTTCTTTTTTCATCAAACATGAACTCGGCTATCCCCCCTTCTTGGGTAGCAATTATTGGCAGTCTGGCGGCCATAGCGGAAACAAATGAGTTTCCCATTCCTTCTGACCGACTTGGCCTCACAAAGATATCAGAAATTTTTCGATACTTTGGCGTTAGAGTTCTATCAACCTGTCCTATAAATTTTACCCGACTTGAGACTCCTAAATTTTCAGCTAACTTTTTTAGCATTTCTTCATCTTCTCCCCCACCAACAACCAGAAAATAAATATTCGCAGGAAGTAGAGGCATGGCTCGAATAACATCGTCAGTAGCGTTTTTATTTACCAAACGAGAGGTGGTAACCAGATATATATCTCCTTCTTTTTTTCCTACATTTTTTTTAAATTCTTCCAGTTCTTCTTCTTTAAAAACTTCTAGAAAGTCTCTGGCATTGGCTCCGTTATAAACCACCTCAATTGGCCCCTTAAAGCCGAGGCGGAGTGCCCAGCCACCGAGAAAACTTGAGATAACTTGAACGACAGTAGCGTTTTTAAATCCTGTGCGCAAAAATGGCAGCAAAACTCTAATATATGGGCGAAGATAAACTTGTTCAAACGTATCACCCTCTTGTAAGGATAAAACATAAGGAATTTTTAGGCCGGCAATTCTTAAAAAAACAATCGGAAAAAGCATGTAGCTCATCATTGCCCAAAATGCATCAAATTTATATTTTTTATGGAGAAAGAAAGCCGTCAGAGTGGCTAAGGGTATAAAAATAATCTTCGAGAAATAAAGCGAGCCAAGCCCTACTCTATGCACTAGGACATTTCCTATTTGCTCTTCTTTTAATTCAGTTTTACTAAAGCGTAGAGTGACCATATGAAACTTTATTTCATCGGGTAAAATACGCTCACTAATTTCTTTTATAGCCACCTCCGCTCCGCCAATATAATTTGGATAGTAGGCCAGGGAAAAAATAAGTATTTTTTTCATTATTCCGCTTTTGATTTTTTGATCTCTGCAATATAATCTTCGAGCTTATATTCTTGCTTCCAGCCAAAAGCTTTTATTTTTTCGGTGTCCGTATCAATTGCCGCTGACGGCCGACTCGTGCCCCGAGCCGGTAGCATGATAATTTCTCCGCCAAAAAGTTCAGCGACTTTTTTAATAGGATAACTCTCGTGGGCTGCAATACTATATTCTCCTTTTTCACCAGACTCTCCGACCAAAATAATCCCATTAACCGTATCACTAACATGCGTATATATTCTCTCTTGAGTACCAGGAAGTCTAACTTCTAAAGGTTGATCTTTTAAATATTTTTGCCGAAATATTTCTATAACCGTCCCGTATTCGCCGGACATTTCCCGCGGTCCATAAACATTATAAAAATAGGCTATGGAGTATGGCAGGTTATACCAATGACCATAATTATGAACTAATTCGGTATTCGAGGCTTTGGACCAGGTGTAGGGAGAGAGGTCCCGTCCTTGAGTTCCTTCGGGACGAGGAGTTGCCATTTTGGTTGAGGAGCCGGCATAAACTATTTTTCCTCCGCGCTTTCTCCAAAACTCGAGTACGCCAAAAGTACCTTCCATGTTTAGATTCCAAACCAAATTTGGCTCTTCAATACTTTTAGCCACGCGCGAATATTCACCCAAATGATAAATAATGTCAGGCACTTCAGGAATATGTTTTTCAATATCTTTGGTATGCCCTTCTCGGTATTCAACACCAGGAATATGATTATCTTTTGATCCAGTAAAATAATTGTCTAAGGAAATCACCTTGTGACCATCCTTAACAAGTCTCTCGCACAAATGAGAGCCGACAAAGCCTGCCCCTCCAGTCACAATAACTGTTTTCTTATCATGATTCATTGTGGCAAATATAAGGATAAAACACTGAAAAAGCAATTTTATTACTCAACTATTTCATATTCATCGGCTGGGTCTCTGCTACGGCGTACGAATACGACGGCTCCGCTTGATATGCCAATTAGAGCCACCAGTCCTAAAATAAAGGGGGTCGCTGAAGCGGAAGCTTTTTGATTATGATTTTCTTCCTTAATATTTACTGCTTCTTTTTTATTCTGGGTCGCAAAACCACTTACCTGCGCCCCCACGCTTAAGTTTGCAGGCTTCACGGAAACTGCTTGTTTACTAGAAGCACTAGCTAATGGCTGTATTTTTGGAGCGGCAATGAAAGTAGAAATTTTTGTTTCTGGACTCGAAACTACCGGACTGCCATTTACATACAGAAGCAGCGGCATTAGTGATAACTCGTTTAAAGCCATCTTAGTTACCCCATTACTGAACTTTACACCTTTACCAGCCCGAATCACCGTTCCTTTGGGAAAAGAAAAAGCGGCTTGAACATTCTCTGTATTGCCTATTTTAAAACCAGAAATATCGACATCGTATTTAGCTTTATTCACGACTTCGACAAAACCACTTTCGCCTCTCTCAACTTGCCCTATCAAAAGTTCAGGAGGTAAGACGCTGACGAGCGCCATATCCCCCTGCGAATATTCGCCGGAAGAAACGTTCAAAGTAACAGCATACTCTCCTGGATATTTAAAGACATGCAAAACATTTTTTCCTTCTTTGGTTACCCCATCGCCAAAGTTCCAAAGATAACGTCCAGCCTCTAAAGGCTCTTTTTTTACTCCGTAAGCCAACCCATTAAATACTATTTCCGCCCCAACTAAAGTCAGACGGTCTACTCCAGCGTTAGCGTACACTTGCGGCTCAGCTTTAAAGGAAGTAGCGCTGCTAGAAACTGTCGTAGTTTGAGTAGACTGATTCGAAGTTTGATTAGAACTTTCTGAATTATTATTGTTAGAAATCTGCGGGCTTGCTGGTGGGTTTACAGTGCTTACAGAATTAGAATTTTCGGCTCCTGGGGTTGGTACTGCAGCTATAAAATTACTGCCGACTCTCTGCAGAGAATTACCATCATTTTTGGCGCCCCGCTCTGAAGTGTAGGTGACCGAATTTGCCGCAGTTACCGTAGCTTCTTTATTATCTTTTATAGCCAGTTTTTCGCCATCGTTTAGTGCAAAAGAAGCTTTGAAAAGAAGCCCCGAGAAACTGGTAAAATAATTCTTAAAAGAAGTCAGGTCGCGAGAAATGATGGCAAAGCCACCGGCTGGAACTTCTACAGCACCAACAGCTGAAATACTGTGATTGGTCTCTGCTTCAAAAAATATTACTTCGGTCAGGTTTACTGCGGCCGAACCGGTATTTTGTACTTCTATCCATTCTCCCCCAGAACCAACATCCGAATCCAAAGGGTCATACATTATTTCACTAATGATAACTTCGGCATAAGAAATTACCGGAATAAAAAAGAATATTGAAAAAAGAATTAAGGAAAAAAATATTTTATTACTTTTTTTCTTCATGTTTCGAATCTTCAACTCTAAGCATTTCTCGAAGATCACGCTCTGGAATCTCTGCTCCTTTGTGAACTGGTTTTAAATTAGCGGGGGGCGTTTCTGTTATAACTTTTTCAGTAGAAACTTTATGATCGCTTATTATGGGCGCTTCTTTTTTTTCTAAAGTAGGAGTGGTTTCTTTTTGTTTAAGTTGAGAAAGAACTGCCTGCAGAGCCAGACGGTTTGAAGTTTGGGTATCAATTTTTTGACTATTAGGAGAAGCAATAAATGGTTTGGTGGTATGGGCCGTATTCCCTAAATTTGGCGAGGGCGGTGCCGGACGTATCGAGGATTTGTAAGGCTCTCCCTGTGAAATTTTTTCATGAGGTTGAAGTGAGGCCGAAGGAGCCTGGGGCGCCATAGCAGGCTTTGGTTCATTTGTAGGGGCGGCTAATATCGGTGGCGCGGCTGGAGAAATTTTCGGCTCAGCTTTAGGACCCGAGAGATCCGTCTCTCCCAAGACTCCGGCTAAAGTTCGTCGCAAACCATCTAGATGTCCGGCGGTATTAACAGTCGAAGCCGGTGGCTGATATGGCGCTTTTTCTTCCTTTTTCTCGGCCGGTTTAACTTCGAATCGAACTGACTCACGGGGTGTATCTACTTTAGGAGTATGGTGGTAAGCTATATCCTTCTTTATTTCAGAGTGAAAATCTGCTCTTATTTCTGGTTTTTTAACTTCAACTTTAGTGGCCGCCATTTGATTTAAAATATCATCCTCGACCACCTTCCGTACGGCCGAATACTGTTTGCGCGACATTTCTATGACTTGTTCTTTAAAAGAAACTATTGGTCTTTCAATCGGCGGCATGCCCACGGCCGAAAATGGCTGGGAACCGACGCCGTCGATCATTAATTTTAAATACATCTGATATATGCCGAGGTTTACTAAATCTTCCGCAATAAAAGTTGGCATAAATTCTTTTTCAAATAATTCAGCGTCAATTGGCCCCACCCGAAAAACAATCATGGTGCCAACGTTGCCGAAAATAGCGGCACGGACTTCTTCGGACATTTGCTCAATATATTGGTGAGCGACAGTCAAATTCAATTTATATTTTCTGGCTTCAGAAAGAATGTCGGCAAAAGACTCGTTGGCAAAAGACTGGAATTCATCGACATATAGATAGAAATTTGGCAGCTTGGCCATTAAACGCTCGGAGGCATCGGCGCGCGACATGGCCGCTAAGTAAATCTTGGTTATGAGCATACTGCCCAAAAGGTTGGCATTGCCTTCTCCAAGACGCCCTTTGGAAAGATTGATTATTAAAATCTTTTTCTCATCCATTATCTGGCGCAGATCAAAAGATGATTCAGACTGGCCGATAATATTTCTGATTAAGGGATTTGAAGTAAATTGGCCAACTTTGTTTTGAATCGCCGGCGTGGCTTCGGCCGCAAACCTTTCGGTGTATTTTGCAAACTCGTCAACCCAAAATGATTTTACGGTGGGGTCGCTGACATTATCAACTACTTTCTTGCGAAATTCCTTATCGCTAAACATCTTGTTGATGCCCATCATGGTTGCGCCCGGGTATTCGAGAAGGGCCATAATAGTATTTTGCAAAATGTATTCCATGCGGGCCGACCAGGCATCTTCCCAAATCTTTTTGAAAGCACTCATTAAGCCTGAGACCACCAAATGTCTTTTATCCGCCCCCACTTCTTCCATGACGTTAAAGGCTATCGGATGCTCCATATCAAAAGGAGCAAAATAGAGAACATCTTTCATGCGGTGCTCTGGTACAAAATCAAGTAAATATTCGGCCGTTTTTCCGTGAGGATCTATGAAAGCCAGTCCTTCACCATTTTGAATATCTTGAATAGCCATATTTTCAAGCAGGGTAGATTTGCCCATGCCAGTTTTTCCAATGACATAAGTATGTTTAGTTCTATCTTTAGCTTTAATGCCGAAAGAGAGACGCTTATTACGCGCATCGGTCAGAGCAAAATATGTAATCCTATTTTCGTCTGGAAGAGCCATGGTATAGCTTATAGCTTACAGCTTATAGGTTGTAGCGTAAAGACGAAAATTAAGAGTTATGAGATAAGAATAATAATTAGAAATAGAAGTATACAAAAATTCCCGCATGGTCGAAGCGGCCATGCGGGACAAAATTCCGAATTATTAAAAGGAAATTGAGTAAATTCCCGCACGTGCGGGAATTTACTCAATTTTCCTATTGATACAAAATCGAAATTAATGAAATTATTGAAATTAAGGATTCAAAGCGGAAACAGTGTATTTATTTGAAGGAGACCAAATCATGAAACTGGTAAGTCCCACGTCATAACTCGCTTGAATTTGAGCGCGGATTTCTTTTGGTCCATAGGTGCCACCATATTGAAAATCTTGAATCCAAGGACGGAGTTTTAATTTACTGACTGGCGTATGGGTATATTTTGCTGGAGTGCTCGTGCCGATCCTTGTATTTGTAAGAGTAGACACATAAGTCGTTGTCGCTTCCGCTCTTTCTACCCCTCTTTTCATAACAAAATGAATCAGCTCATAGGGTACAAGGTTAGGATTTTTCCAACCATTAAAGTTTGGCGGATAGTGAGACGGATAAACCATCGGAGCCACGTAGTCAAAATAAGGCAAGGCTCGTTCGAGAACCTGACCAATATTTAAATCATCATAATTTGTGGTGGTCATGCCAAATAAATCCGCTGAAGTTTTCATACCAGTATCTTTTAATTGCTCATGCAAATACTGAAAAAACTTTTCCAACTGATCTGCTTTGGATCCGGTCGAAAGTGTGTAAGAAGCATCTTTCATATTTCCGTCAGATGGATAGCGGATGTAGTCGAAGTTAATCTCATCAAAACCGATTCCGTAAGCATCCTTAGCGAGAGCAATCGTGTAATCCCAACTTTCTTTTCCCCCTACATCAAGAAAGTTCAAACCTTTTTTATCTTTCCAGGGTAGTCCGGTAGCGATACTTTTAACCGCCAGTTCAGGATGAAGTTTCGAATAATGGGGATCCTGGAAAACGGTAACTCGTCCAATAACGTAAATATTTTTAGCGTGAAGTGTGGCAATAAACTCTTTCATATCTTTAGTGCCACACTTTGAAGCCTGCCAAGCATGATCTAAATCTGGGTTCGTCGGCTTATAGGAAAGGGTGCCGGAAAAATCTTTAATATCGATAACCAAGGAATTAATTTCCGTCTCTTCAACAACCTTAACCAGCTTAGCTCTAAAATCTTTGGTACCAACAACACAGCTTGTCATGTAAATAGATTTCATGGGCTCAGGAGTTTTGAGATGAGTGACTTCTTCCTTCGGCTCCTCTTTTATTTTTTTAGTACTGGTGGCATTGTCCAAAACCAAAGCATTGCCGGCATCATAATTTACCTGCGAAAGAACCGGTAAATATTTAAATCCCAACACAAAAGCTCCGCCTAGTATGGAAAGTAGTATGGCGCCTCCCAAAATAAATCGGTGTTTTTTATTAATTTGTGATTGTCCCCGTTTGTTCATGTGGCTCATTTGTATTTAGCTCATTTGTTCCCCCAATCTCCGAGCCGGCAACTACGCCCACAATGGGCCCCACTACTTTACGTCCCCTTCTGACCACGGTGCCGATAAGGCCTTTTCTGCGATTATGCCTTTCTTGATATCCGACAATAGCAATAGTCACACCAAATATCATATAAAGCGGATTTCTTATGTAGCTTGGAATGGTTATAAAAGGAAGGATCGCTACACAAACCCCTAAAATAGTAATGAAATTTTTTGACATGTTGCTAGTATAAAGAAAAAATGTTGAATGATCAATTATTCATTATTTCCGCCCGCTAATTATAACCACAAATTCTCCTTTTTGTTTGACTGGCGTTTCTAGGAAATATTTTAGGGCATCAGTAGCCGTTCCAGAAAAAACCTCTTCATGAATTTTGGTCAGCTCTCTTGCGATAACTATTGTCCGATCTTCTTCTAAATATTTACTCAATGATTCCAGAGTTTTAAGAATTCGATGAGTGGATTCATAAAAAACTATTACTCGTGAAGATTCGGCAATTTCTTTAAATAAAGTTTCTCGGCCTTTTTTATGCGGCAAGAAACCTAAAAAGGTAAAATTATCAGCCGGAAGTCCCGAAATTGAAAGGGCGGTAATAACTGCACTAGGGCCTGGTATTCCAATAACTTGAAATTTTTCTTTTCGGGCGGCTGCAACTAATCTGTAACCTGGGTCACTTATACCAGGAGTTCCAGCATCTGTTACAAGAGCAATAGTTTTCCATTCTTCAAATAAATTTATAACATCTGTTGCCATTTTTCCTTCCGTATGAGCATCGAGTCTTTGGGTTACTCCATTTATTTTATACTTATTTAAGAGTTTCAGAGTCACTCTAGTATCCTCGCATAAGATCAAACTTACTTCTTCAAGCACTCTAAGTGCCCTCAAGGTAATATCCCCCAAGTTCCCTATCGGAGTGCCGATGACATAGAGTGTAGCCATACAAGCCCTACCTTACACAAAAAAACACCCCGCGTGAAGCGGGTCTTGAAGCGTATGACAACCGTCATTTCTCCTCTTTTTGACGACGATATTTCTTCATTAATCTCAGCAATTCGCCTGCCGAAGTAACTCCTCTGCGCCGATTTCCCTCGCGCACTTCGAAGATTTCCCACTCAGACGAGTTTCCCCTAAATATTGGCCGTGTTTTAGGGATTGAATCCTCGGGCTTTTTTGCCATTTTGACCTCCAAAATTAATCTTGAGAAAGTATAAGGGATTGCCCTACTTTGTAAACCTATTGAGCTATTCTATTATTCGGAAGAATTTGAGAGTAGTTTGACCGCGTGAAGTCAGATTATGTCGGACAAAGTTAATATCATTTCTTTTCATTATCATGCCCGAAGCAGCCAACTTACCAACATGGGCTGCAATAGTTTTAAAATTGACATTCAACCGATCAGAAATTTCTTCAACTGAAAGCTCAGGCTTACGATTTAACAAGACTAAAATTTCTATTCTCCGGTGGTTTGCCACACCCTTAATAATTCTTTCCAGTTTTCTATAATTCATAACCTTTTCATTTATTTTATCATAACCTATTCTACTATTCTCGAGAATAGTAGAATAGGTTACTAATGTTATTTTAGGAGATCGTCACCCACTTTGTACACATCCCCGGCACCCATGGTAATGAGAACATCATTTAAGGAAAGTTTACTTTTTAAGTAATCTCCGATAGCACTTAAATTCGGCAAGACAACGACGTCCTTACCATTATCGCGAAGTTTTTCAGCTAGCATATTGGAAGAAACGGTTTCGTCAAACCGCTCGCGAGCGGCGTAAATCGGCGCTAAAATTATTTTATAAGCTTCATCAAAAGATTCTCCAAAATCATTCATTAAGAGCTTAGTACGAGAATAAAGATGTGGTTGAAATACCACCACAATATTTTTGTCTGGAAATTTCTCCCGCGCTGCCTGCAACGTGGCCCTAACTTCAGTTGGATGATGCGCGTAATCATCATAAATTAAAGCACCGTTTGAAGTCTGGCCTTTATATTCAAAGCGCCGCCAGGTGCCGGAAAAACTAGCAAGAGATTCCAATACTTCCGCCTCTTTCAAATTTAAGATATCAGCAATCGCAAGAACCACCGCCGCATTCTTTCTATTATGTTCCCCAGGGACTTTTAAGTCATTTGAATTTAACTTTGGTAAATATTTTAAATAATCGATCACCTGACATTTCAGATCTTGAATAACGGGAATTATTTTCTCGTTTGTAGCATCACAAACGAGAAAGCCGCCCGCGGGAATCTTTTCGGCAAACTCATGAAAGGCATTCTGGATGTCTTCTTCACCTTCGTAATAATCCAAATGGTCATTGTCGATATTTGTAATAACCCCGATTGTCGGCCAAATATTTAAAAAAGAACGCCTATACTCACAAGCTTCGACGATGAAATAATCGCTAAAGCCGGCAATAAAATTTGATTCAAAATCTTTTAAAAAACTGCCGACAACTACCGTCGGATCTTTTTTAGCATCTATAAAAACTTTAGCAATCATCCCAGTTGTCGTCGTTTTTCCATGAGTACCAGAAACGGCAATGGTGTAATGAGTTTTAGATATCAGACCCAAAATTTCTGGATATGACAGACAAGGAATATTTCTTTTCCGCGCTTCGGCAAGCTCTGAATTTTCTTCTGCTATAGCCGGACTATAGACAACTAAATCACATTCCTCCCCAATATTTTCGGCCTTCTGTCCTAAGAAAAATTTAGACCCGATCTTTTCTAGTTCTGCGGTAATTCGAGAAGGATTATTATCTGAGCCCCAGACCTTGCTACCTCGCAAAAGCATCATCCTCGCAATAGCCGAAACGCCAATACCACCAATACCAATAAAGTGAACTTTCTTGATTGCTGATAAATTAATCTCTGACATGTCGTTCTATTATACTTGCAGCTTCTTCTATTTGTTTTTCTAAATCTTCCTTCGAAGGATCAAAGGTGTAAACAAAAGGTAGATTAAGTTTTTCATGTAGCTGCTTTCTGCCCATATAATTCTCTACCGCATGCTCCGCATCCCTAAAGAGCCAGGTATGTTTATAGTTTTTTAGCTTATTAATAATAAACTCTTCTGGAGGATTAACGTGAATCCAGACAATTTTCACTACATATTTTTCTCCTGTTTCCTCTATTAATTTTCTCGAGCGGTCAGTTACCGAATCGCCATCTATTGCCACACTATAGCCATTATTTAAATACTTTCGAACAAGATCTACATTAATTTCTTGCGCAGAACCATATCCTAAGCCGTGTTCTTTAAGCAATTTTCGAATTTCGTCTGTACTCATTCGCACCAAGTTCAGCCTTTTTGAAAGTGGTTCGAGGACAGTTGTCTTACCTCCGCCAATGAGGCCAACGACACAAAGCAACATCTGTTTTTGTGGTTTTTCTTCTGGAACCCACAACGATTTTTCGTGTATTTCTTTAATCTTTGCTATTTTCTCTTCCATTATTTTAATTTTTTTACTATTTTTACAAACTGCGCCCCCCTATCAAATTCGTTTTTGAACATACCAAATGAGGCAAAGGCGGGAGATAAAAGAATAATATCACCTCGTTTGGCAAACTGCCTGGCGGAAATAATAGCTTCTTTCATGCTATCTACCTCTATAAAATCCTTTATCAAACTTTTTACTCTTTCGGTACCAGAACCAGAAAGTAAAATAACTTTTTTTGAAAAACTTGGCAAAATTTTAAGTAATTCTGTCATTTCAAGTCCTTTGTCAGAACCGCCCATAATTAAGATCACAGAAGCTTTCAGGTTTTTGCTTTCAGGTTTTAGTGCATGCAGAGCAGCAATTGTAGCATCCGGCGTCGTAGCTGTGGTGTCATTATAAAAACTAATTCCTTTCACTTTTCGAATAAGTTCTAAGCGACCTTCTACTCCTTTAAAATTTTTGAGGGCTTTTTTAATAATTGTATCTTTAATGCCAAGAGTGCGGGCTACTTCCACTGCTAAAGTAGCATTATATATGTTGTGCTCACCCGGAATTGAAAGCTTGAATCCTTTCGGCAGTTTTACGTCAGGCACAATAAACCTTCCTTGTCGCTTTCTCCGTTCCAGCACTTTATTAGACACTCGGTGTCTAATAAAGTGCTGGACCTGTTTACCCAATATCAAAATATCGCCCTTTTTCTGATTTTTGAAAATATAAGATTTGTCTTTGAAATAATCATTTAAATTATTTTTATAATAATTCAAATGATCGGGGTAAAATGTCGTAAAAATGGCAATGTGAGGACTATTTTTTGACTCCCCAAAGCCTTGAAGCTGCCAGGAGTCTAATTCAAAAAGCGCGTAGTCGACTTTTTTAGATTCCGGTAAAAGAGCCAAAGTGGAAACGCCGAGAATATTACCGCCAAGTAAAACTTTTTTCTTGGCTGTTTTTAAAATGTGATCAAGTAAGTGAGTAACGGTTGATTTACCGCGAGTACCGGTTACTCCGATAATTGAAAGATTAGCCAACTTTGAAAAAAGAGAAGCGCTCATTTCGATTTCAATGTTATTTTTTCTAGCTTCTGCAATGTAAGGAGAGTCGAGAGGTACACCAGCCGCCTTTAGTATAAAATCACGATTGCAAAAATCAGCGAAATTGTGCTCTCCCAGTCTATAAGTAATATTTTTGTATTTGGAAAGTTTCTTAAGGGATTCTTTGAGAGCCTCCTCACTCTTTAAATCAGTCACAATTATTTCTGCACCATTTTTAGCTAAAAAAGCTGTATCGCCAACCCCTCTGCCAAGAAGCCCGAGTCCCATTACTGTTACTTTTTTATTTTTAAAGTAATCTTTATAATCCATTAAAAATTAGCTTAGCATATTTAAAAAGAAAACGAGCGCCTAGGCTTCGCCAAGTTTAGTGAGACGATAAAGCGCTCGTAATATTAAAATCTACGAAAATGCATGGCCTTCGGTTCGATTCCTACCAAGGCCAAATTGCGCTTCGCTTACTTGTGCGCCTGGTAAAAATCGCCTCTCCCTTCGGTCGAAACGCTGAATTTTTATAGTCGTAAGTGTTCCCTTCCTCTTTAAAAATTCGCGCCTTCGGTTCGATTCCTACCAAGGCCAAATTGCGCTTCACTTACTTGTGCGCCTGGTAGGAATCGAACCTACGACCTCTATGTTATCAGCATAGCGTTCTACCACTGAACTACAAGCGCATTTTAATCATTTTGACTCGTTACTACTCTACCCCTAAACACCGCTGGAACTGATTCATCCGGGCCAGATACAAGCGCAAAAATACAAACCGCACTATAGCCGAAAATCTCAGTTTTATCAATAAGAATCTTTTGCTCTTAATTTCTTCACTCTTGAACAAAAACTCTAAATACGATAATCTGTATTTGGCAGTACCTCACCCATAACTGGGTAAACAACAAGGAGAGGCGATGGCTGAAAAAAATAGAGGTCGAAATGAAGATCGTAAAAACAAAAAAGAAAAAGGAATGATTAGGCGCCGCCCGCGCCAGTCGCGACCTGCCACTGAGCAGCGACAGCTGCAAAAGGATCGCGATGCGGTGATAGCCGAACTTACGAATGGACAAGAGCAAGCTTACTTCCAAGCTCACGCTGCCGCCGTTTCTCACAGGCGGAATAAACCCTCTCCAACCAGCCATTGATTATGGAGAAAAAAGCCCCGCGTCGCGGGGCTTTTTAAATTTAACACTAGGGACAAGGGCTATTTGAAAGCCTTCCTCCCGGACAAACATATTGAGAATATTTGATACAAGCATAAGGACCTTCTCCAGAACCAGTGGTGGCGGACACGTATCCTGGCCCACACGCGGTGTCTTCGTTGCCTTGGTAAATGTACCAAATTAACATATAGCGCAAACACCGATTGGCAACCCAGGAAGCACTCCAAGCTGTGCACAAATACATAGCACCTTTTCCCGTATTTCCCCCTATATTTACCCTAGAGAGACTAGGCGGCTGACTGGTATTTACATATTCCGAAATCTGATTATTAAATATAGCCGAAGCCGGATTTGGGGTGAATTGCGGCAAATGATAACTACACGAAGTACCAACTGGCCCTAGGCAAAGCCAACGGCTACCACCGACAAGCGGTGGAATCGGAAAATAAGTATTATCCTGCTGGTAAAGATCAGCCGCATCAAAATATTTTTGAATTGACTGACGAGTGTGCGAGTCGAGAGCAACGTATCTGCCTTTGCTTACTGAAGCAACTACAATACTCGAAAGCATTCCAATTATTGAAATAACTACTAACAATTCGATTAAAGTGAACCCGCGAGATTTCATTTGAATGATTCTAACATAAGAAATCCCCGAGTCGGAGGCCGACTCGGGGATTTCTTATGTTAGTAAAAAGAATCCTTCAATGCGGAGTTTTTTAATTTCAAAATTTTAAGGACAAGTGTCGGTCTGAGGAATCAATTGACCGTTTGAACAAATTTTGTCTGAAGAATACCGACAGTATATAGGTCCTGGCGCCCCACCAATAAGACCTTTACCATTAAGACCACATGCAGTTGAAGGACTACCAGATCTAATATTCCAATATATAGCGTATGAAAGGCATTGACTATTCAACACACTTGTACAGGTATAAATTATTCCTTTACCAACCCGTCCCGAAGAAAAACTGACTGCCCCTTGACTCACTTCTTGCGTCACATCGACATATTCAGAAATCTGACTATTAAAAACCGCCGAGGATTGATATATAGATGAAGGTGAAGCTGGCGGAGTATAGTTATAGCAAGTTGTACCTACTGGACCTAGACACGCATACGGCGAACCGAACTGTAAAGGTGGGAGTGGAAAATACCGACGGTCCTGCTGATTAAGCGTGAAAGCATCTTGATAAACTCTTATAGAGTTTTTAGTATACAAGTCGTAAGCTTTATCTCTGGCTTGTTTCATACCAGCAAGCACAATGCTCGAAAGCATGGAAATTATAGAAATAACCACTAACAGTTCGATTAAAGTAAACCCAGCACTACCCGCCTGCCAGCAAGGCAGGGATTTCGCTACTACTTTTGTCCTTCCTCCAATAGGTTTAAATATTTTGTACATATATTTATTACAACCTAACTAATTTTGACCATTACAAAAGCATTTTCGACTATGGCAAAATTCAGTGACTGGGTAAACCCGCGAGATTTCATTTGAATGATTCTAACATAAGAAATCCCCGAGTCGGAGGCCGACTCGGGGATTTCTTTTACTATTCTCTATTTTGTTCCGTTCCTTGGCTCGCCTCGCAAAGCGAGGCGGCTGCACCGAACTTTCTCGGGGTCAGATTCAATTTTAGAATTTGAATCAAAATTCTCTTTTATCCTTGTGAGATAAAAAAATCGACTCGATAAATTGAAAAAGCTCTACGGCTTAGACAACAGTTTTTCTCTTGAAATAATCCACGAGCAGCTTCCGCTACCCGTGCCTTGTTACGACTTACTCCCTGTTACCGAATTTACCGTGGGTCCGCAAAAAGCGGAACTTCGGGTACTCCCGGCTCCCTTGAGTTGACGGGCGGTGAGTACAAGACTTGAGAACGTATTCACCGCGGTATAGCTGACCCGCGATTACTAGCGATTCCGGCTTCATGGAGTCGAGTTGCAGACTCCAATCCGAACTGGGCATGCGTTTATAAAGATTTGCTCAGGGTCGCCCCGTCGCGTCTCGTTGTCGCATGCATTGTATCACGTGTGTAGCCCAGGGTATCAGAGGGACATGCTGACCTGGCGTCATCCTCGCCTTCCTCCCCCGTAGCAGCGCACTTGCGCTACAAGTTTTGTAAGTTGCTAAGTTTAATAAGTTACTAAGTTTTCGGAATCTACATTCTTAAACTTATTGAACTTATCTGACTTATTAAACTTCCTTACTTGTAGCAGCGCATTTGTTTTTGCAAACAAATGCGCTGCTACGGGGGCAGTCTCGCCTGACACTTGTAACAGGCAACGAGGGTTACGTTCGTTAGCCCACTGAAGGGAACAGTTCAAACCACGAACTGACGACGGCCATGCATCACCTGTCCTACGGCCCTTGTGAGGCTGCTTACGTTTCCATAAGCATTCCATAAGATTTCTAACCCTGGTGAGGTTCTTCGTTTGGCATCGAATTAAACCACATGATCCACCGCTTGTGCAAGTCCCCGTCTATTCCTTTGAGTTTTAGCCTTGCGGCCGTACTACCCAGGCGCTTCTCTTAACGCGTTAGCTTCGCCACTCAGAGGGTCGATACTCCGAATAGCTAGAGAAGATCGTTTAGGGCGTGGACTACTGGGGTCACTTTTGTTACAACACGAAAAATTTTCAGAAAAATTTTTCGTGTGACACAGATATTTCTACTGTGTTCTCATGGTCGCCCATGAGGTCGGACTATATCTTCACCCCGATTTTTCGGGGGTTTGGCGTTTAGTCTCTGAGGGTTTTGTGTGCTTCGTGAAAAATACTTAATATTCAGTTTCAGGTAATTCTTTTTGATTCAACACATATTTCTTACTTGGCCAAAGAGCAACAAGAAAAAATACAATTAGTAATAAACGAAAATCAAAATAGGATTCTTTAATACCCACTACTTTGTCGAGAAGAAATAGAGACAGGATCCAGGCTGCCACACTACCTATAAGGGCAACTATAAGTGTCCAAGCTGTCACTAAAAATCGATATTTTAGTGGTTCTTTTTTTCTATCCACTTTAAACATAGTTACATTCTATCATTAATATTCTTCACGAAACACACAACCTTCCCTGCTGATTGTCCGCACTTCAAAATTTTCACGATTTCTCGTATTTGAAGATACTCGGAGTTTCCAGCATACAGCCAAATTACAATTCCGCATTACTGCGGAAAGAGACAGATGCTCTCTTTCGCTCCAAACATTGGAGCAAGCTCTGTAATTTTGAAATGCCTTGGTAGGCGCGACTGGCGCCGGACAGAGAAAATGTTTAGTAAAACATTTTCGTGCATTTCAAAATTAGCTGAGCGAGCGTTTATCTAATCCCATTCGCTACCCACGCTTTCGTGTTTCAGCGTCAGGAGTGCGCCAGTACATTGCCTTCGCATTCGGTGTTCCCCATAATATCAACGGATTTCACCCCTACACTATGAGTTCCATGTACCTCTCGCATCCTCTAGCGTTGCCGTATCTCTCGCATGCCCCCGGTTGAGCCGAAGAATTTAACAAAAGACTAACAATGCCGCCTACACACCCTTTACGCCCAATAATTCCGGATAACGCTTGGGGCTCTCGTATTACCGCTCCTGCTGGCACGAGATTAGGAGCCCCTTATTCATGAGGTAACGTCAATAAACTTCCTCCCTCATAAAAGATCTTTACGTCCCGAAGGACTTCATCAATCACGCGGCGTCGCTCCGTCAGACTTTCGTCCATTGCGGAATATTCTCGACTGCAGCCACCCGTAGGTGTATGGGCCGTGTCTCAGTCCCATCGGTGGGGGTCAGCCTCTCAGCTCCCCTAAGCGTCATAGCCTTGGTAGGCCATTACCCTACCAACTAGCTGATACTGCGCAGGCCTCTCCAAAAGCGATAAATCTTTACCCAGCACTTAATTTTGACTACAACAAACAATGTTGTATTCCTTCTTTAACGAATCTTTTGCTATTACCGTGATGTTTTAATTTTAATTCACAAAAACATCCACAAATTATAGCCAAAATTAAGTGCTGGGACTATCCGGAATTACCCCGTCTTTCGACGAGCTATGCCAGACTCTTGGGTGAGTTCCTACGTATTACTACCTCGTCTGCCGGTTGATGCATCACGCGAAGCACGATGCCAACTTATAACAAATTTACGTTTAACAATTAATCAGAAAAGATTTTCATTAGTTAAAAGTTAATAGTTAACTGTTATTTGTTGCATCGCATCCCATGTGATGCACCCCCCTTGACTTGCATGCCTAATCCACGCCGCCAGCGTTCATCCTGAGCTAGGATCAAACTCTAAAAATAAATGTTTTACTTTAAAGTAAGACATTTTTTTGAACGGAACAAAATAAAGAATAGTATTCGCGTCTCACCTTCGCTCGACGCTTCACTAGTTCCTAAGTTTAATAAGGTTAATAAGTTGCTAAGTTTTCAGAATTTTCATCCTTGAACTTATTAAACTTTTTTTGACTTATCAAACTTATCTAACTTCCGTTGTTTGACTGCGATCCTATATACCCGTTTTAGTTTTTTCAAAAACAACATCTCTCTTTCGAAAGTGCAGGTGTTTTAAAAAAAGTTTCAACAGGTTAACTACCCTTATCAAAGCGGGAATTACTTGCCCTGATAAGTTTTGAGAACTTGCTTGCCCGCCCTTAAAATTTTTGAATTTATTTTATGGAGGGCATTCTCTTTAATTGTCCAAAACAGCGGTGGCTATTTTGAACAACGTCTTGGCCACCTGAAACGGCTCCTAGCAGTTTAGGTGGTCTTTCCCGCCAAAACTTTTCGTTGGAAAAAGTTTGAAGGCAGGTTGATTATTTCAAGATGTCAAACAACAAATCCCTACAAACTAGGGACATTGGGACATTATACTCAGGGAGAAGGCCCCGTCAAGCAATTCCAGGTTAAAGGAAAAACAGCAGAAAAAACCTTATTTTTAAGGGTTTTTAGAACTTCACAAAACTCCTTAAAGTCCCCTTCTGGCCAATCCTCTTTTAATTAACTCATCTTCGATAGATTCTCCCACCATTACTGCCCAAACCGGGCTAAAATTGGTGATATTTAAATTAGTAGTTGACTGACTGGCCCTAGTAAAATCATTTGCGTACGGCGTCAAAAACTTTCTCAATTCATAAAGTTTTTCAGTATCTAAGCCACCTACTCTCTTACTCACTTGGATTTTTATTTCATCTAAATTGACTTCCTTACCTAAAACAAAATTAGTTGTAGCTAAACCATAAGAATTTAATCTTTTTTCCGTCGGACTGAACTGCTCACCTGTCATTGACTCTTCTGCTACATTAACTTCTTCTTCGTTTGGGCTATAAGAGTTTGACTCCATATTTTATCGGTAAATTTTACCCCCCCCCCAAAAAAATACAAAGTAAGATAATCCCCCTAATGTTGCTTCAAAACTTGAGGGATTTTCTACCTTAATTCCTAATTCTCTATTCTTGATTCTTATTCCGTTCTTGCCCGTCTCGCAAGGCCTACGCCGAGGCGGACCACTTCTGTACTGTCACACCTAACGCTGAGCCAATAAAAATCGAAAAATGTTTGTGGAATCAAAAATCCACGACCGTGGTAAAATGATTCCATGCAAAGACTATTCAAAAACATAGTTGCTTTATTTTTGTGCATACGGAAATAAAGCAACTATTTCTATTTTTTGCTCATAGTTTTACCTTTTTCTTTTTTCAAAATCTTGGATAAAAGTTTCGGAATTGATTTGATGCATTTATTGCAAATATCATAGCGAGTATATGTTTTAATAGCACTTACACTCAAGCAAACACAGACATCATCCTTCTTTATGGATTTCTTACAAATATCACAGTGGCAATTAATCATTTTTAAATTATACCACCCTAACATTATTTACAAATGCTCAATTACTCCCCGTAGTTTTGCTCCCTAATTCTTTACTCTCTTTACCTCCCCTTATCCTATGGAATCAAAAATCCACGACCGTGGTAAAATGATTCCATAGGCAGTTTGCAGTAAAATATCTCGACACAATATCTAATTTAATTATAGGCTTATTGTTATAGAAAATATGGGGACACAAGAAAAATTATCAAAACAAAGAACGCGAAGAATAAATATCCAAAAGGCAATACTGCAATCAGTAGCTGCTGTTGGGCTTCTCAGTATTGCAATGGTTGCACCGAACGCAATGCAAATTCTAAAACTTTTTGATAAAAATAAGAAAAGAAATTTTACTCAAGCGGCTAATACATCCCGTCGACGACTAGTAGAGAATGGTTTATTAAAATATGAAAATGGGTTATTGAAATTAACAGATAAGGGTGAAGTAAAACTAAAACAAATCGAATGGCGTGATTATAAAGTTTTACAGCCAAAAAGATGGGACAAAAAATGGCGGGTACTGACATTCGATATACCGGAAAAGAAGAGGTTTACCCGCGACAAGGTTAGGCTAACTCTATCTGCTATTGGCTTCAAACGTCTGCAGGATAGCGTTTGGGTTTACCCCTATGATTGTGAAGATTTAATTACTTTACTTAAAGCAGATTTCAAAATCGGCAAAGATTTGTTGTATCTTATAGTAGATTCAATAGAAAATGATGTTGAATTAAAAAAGTGGTTCGGCCTTGACTAGTAGTTGCTATCAAAAAATTTATCTAATTATTTGAAATAGTAACTTGGAATCAAAATTATACGGTCGTATAATTTTGATTCCAATAGAAAATCCAATAGAAAATTCTGATCTTTGCTGTTACTTGTTACTAGAATTCGCCTGCCACCTATCCACCGTTACGAGGAGTGGTGAACCGATAAAAATTGAAGAGTATGTACCAGCGGCAATTCCGATAATTAAGGCTAATGAAAACCACTTGGTTGATTCACTACCGAAGAAATAAAGAGCAAAAAGAGAAAGCAGAGCGGAAAGAGAAGTGTTTATAGAGCGAGTCAGAGTTTGGGAAGTACTACGGCCGACTGTTTCTTCGAATGTTTCTTTACGATTATATTCATTATTTAAACGCAAATTTTCACGTACGCGATCGAAAACCACAATATTGTCATGGACAGAAAAGCCGAGGACTACAAGTAGCGCTGTGACAAAAAGTCCATCGATTTCAGCACCAGCATAATGACCGAGAAGTGCAAAGGCGCCGACCGGCAAAATGACATTGTGAAGCAAGCAAGCAATGGCGATAGAACCATATTTCCAGGAAGAAACGGGAGCAGAAACTTTTCTAAAGGCAAAAGCAATAAATAAAATAATGACAAGTAAAACCGCAAAAATAGAAACAAGCGCTTTGCTCTTTAATTCACTACCGAGAGAAGGTCCAATTGAATTAAATTCTTTTTGTTCCACCTGCCACTTGCCACCAGCGGTAAGGGATACCAGTAATTTCTGACGATCCAGTTCAGTAAGGGCTGGAGTTCTAATAATAAAATCTTTGTCGCCGGAGGGACGAACGGAGAAACCAGAAAATCCATTTGTAGTTAAGGAAGATTTAACCAACTCAACATCAGGGCGCTCGTTTATATAAGCTACATCCATAATAGAGCCTCCTTCAAAATCAATCCCGTAATTCAAGCCAAAGACACCTGTTACAATAATTGAAGCCACGACCAAAATCGTTGAGAAGGTGTAGAATATTTTTCTGTTTTTTACGATTTGCATGTTATTTACCGGTTTATTTGGAAAAACCACTACCGAATAAGAAGTCAATAATTCCACCACGACGCTCGAGATTAAAACCTAAACTATACATAAAGAGACGGGTAGCCGTTACTGCCGTAAACATCGAAACAGCAACTCCAATGAAAAAGACCAGCGCAAACCCTTTAATAACCGCCGAGGTCCCGAGCCAATAAAGAATGATGGCAGTCAGCATGCTTGAAATATTACTATCACGAATGGAGGGCCAAGCTCTGGCAAAACCCTCATGCATAGCTTCTCCTAACTTTTTACCTTTTTTAAGTTCTTCTTTCGTTCTTTCAAAAATCAGAATGTTGGCATCCACTGCCATCCCAATCGAAAGAATAAAAGCGGCTAAGCCAGCGGCGGTTAAGGTAACTGGAATTAATTTAAACAAAGTTAATATAATTATGCTGTAAATCGAAAGTGCTAAAACCGCAATAACCCCAGGCAAGCGATACCAAAGAATCAAAAATAGTGAGACCACCGCAAAACCAATGAGTCCGGCTTTGACCGTATCATTGACCGCCTTTTCTCCAAGCGATGCTCCGATTGTCTTAGTTGAAATAAGTTCGATTGGTACAGGTAAAGCCCCGTAGTTCAGATTACGCACTAATTCTTTAGCTGTCTCCGGAGTAAAACCACCAGAAATTTGGGCTTCTCCGTTTGGAATTTCATCTCTTATGACCGGTAATTCAATAAGGGCACCATCGAGAAAAATACCAAGATATCTCCCTTTATTATTTTTAGTAATATCGCCAAATATTTTTTTACCTTCATCGTTAAATTGCAAGCTCACGATAGGAATTTGAGTGTTTGGATCAAATTCTAGAACCGCTTTTTTAAGTAGTGCGCCAGTAAGAGGAGTATCCTCGAAGTTCTGCATAAATTGTGCGGTATCACTCGTTGCCTGCAAAGCTGCCATATCGGCATCTATTTTCAATAACTTAAATTCGAGTGTTGGAGTTTCCCCGATTGCGGCCACCGCTGAAGCAATGTCCGTTACGCCCGGTAATTCTACAATCAACCTTTCAATTCTACTTCCATTTAAAATTCCAGCATGTTCAACCTGAACTAAAGGCTCAGAAACTCCAAAGACGTTAACTCTCCTTTCAATAACCTGACGCAAGGATTCCATTTGGCTTTCAATGTCTCCAGAGGGAACCCTGGCAGTGTCGGCCTCATAAACCAAATGTGTTCCGCCTTTTAAATCCAGCCCCAAAATAAAAGCCCATTTACCAAATCTGCCTTCAGGGTGCACTTCAGAGTAATAGACAAAAAGGCCAAGCAGGATGCCGGCTAAGATAATAAGGAGTGCCCCGATTCGGACTTTTAACATAATAAAAGACAGTATAGCTATTTTAATAGTTCTCGCAACTTACCACCTTTGTAGAAACGTACTCCAAAATGATGCGTAATAAGCGCAATAGTGATGCCAAGTACAAAGCCTCCCAAAACATCGATTGGCCAGTGAATACCAGAAATGATTCGCGATATGCCAATAATTAAAGCCACCGCCCCAAGCGCATAAGCAATACGCTGATGATAAAACCACATCATGGCGGCTAAAGCAGAGTAAAATGTGGCATGCCCTGAAGGAAAAGCGTAGCCAGTTTCTTCTAAAAACAAATTGAGGACTTGCGGAGAATCCACAAAAGGCCTGGCCGTATGAAATAAGTCTTTTAAGACATGAGCCAAAATCCAGGCAATAATCGCCACAATTATCATTAAAATTATTTCCTGACTGCCTCTTTTTTTATCGGTATGAACTAGTAAGAAATACCCCAGAATAAAAATTACGATTAAGCCAAAATTATTGGCCAAAAAAGCAAAAGTTGAATGGAGTGCCGGATACTGTATTGCCAAACTATTTAGAAAATTAAAAATTGCTTCATTCATACTTAAACGCCACTTTTAGATAATAAAGTTTTAATTGTTTTTAGGGCAATTTTAAAATCAAGAATTAAGGATCGATTTTTTATGTAATAGAGATCGTAAGATAGCTTATTTTTTGTTTTTTCGATATCAGCAACCTGCCTTGGAACATTAAAATCTTTAATCTGCCCCCAGCCTGAAAGACCTGGCTTAACTAAATGCCTGACATTATAGTAGGCTATTTCTTTTTCATAAACTGAGACCAAATTTGGCACTTCAGGCCTAGGACCAATAAGCGAAATATCACCCTTAATTACATTCCATAATTGAGGCAATTCATCTATGCGAGTTTTGCGAAGAAATTCTCCGACTCGCGTGGTGCTGCGCAGAGATTCGTCACTCATCTCTCCTTCAGACATGGTTCGAAACTTTACTATTTTTATAGGCGTATTATTTTGTCCTATTCTTTCTTGAATAAAAAAAGTGGACCTTCCATCATCGAGCTTTATGGCCAAATAAACAAATGGGTAGAGAACAAGAGAAACTATGCCAAGAACTAGAGCAATCAAGATATCCATCGCCCTCTTAACAATTATGTAACTTTTTTTAGGCGAAATGGAAATATTTTCCAAAAACCAACTGTGTTTTAAAAGTGATAATGGTACCCGATCAAAAATATCTTCATAAACATTATGCATATCTATAAATCTAATTTTAGAAAAAATTAAATTGTAAAGATGAGCCAAAATTGGTTCAAGTTTTTTGTTATCGAAATCAACTACTGCTAGCGTTAGTCCGTCTGAGTAAATCTTTTGCAGAATGTCTTTGTTAAAAACGTTCTCCCCAATTTCCTCCAGATTAACCGCCGCTATAAAAGAAAGGTGGTAACGCGGATTATTATTGACCTCTTCTTTAATTTCTCGGATTTCTTCCCCGTTACCTATAATAATAGCCTTTTGCTTAACTTGACTACTAAAAAGCCTATCTCCATACAATCGCCATATAAATATAAGGCTGGAAGAAATTACTAAATAAATGAAGAGATTAGTTTTGGGATTTATACCAAATTGAGGTAAAAAATAGAAAAAAACTATGGCTAAAAACAAATTGGTTACCTGAGCATTGAAAAGGGTGTTCGGTAAACGACTTCGTAAAAAAAGAGTCTGTTTTTCATAAAGTCCGGCTATAAAAAACACCAGAATCCAGATAAGAGAAAGCATCCCAAAAGGCACAAGGTGAGCAAAAAGAAGAGTCTGGTCAGGCACCTCAAAATAGCGAAAATACAGGGCCAGCCAGACAGAGACCAAGAAAATCGATATGTCGCCCACAAACAGAATCAAGGCGTCTTTTTTACTGGCTAGTGCCATAGAGATTATGTGACTTCATCATACAGAAAACTGTTTAAAATTCAAATTAGTTTCATAAAAATGAGAATTGCGAGGAGGATAAGTGGGTGCTATCTTGAGGGAAAGAATGAATAAAAAACTTAAAATAATATTGGCTGTCACCAAGTCGAATTTTGGTGGCGCGCAAAAATATGTTTATGATCTAGCCATCAACCTACCCAAAGATAAGTATGAGGTGGTAGTGCTTTTTGGCGGTAGTGGATTTTTAAAAAATAGGCTTGAAAGTGAAAATATCCGAACCATTTCTCTTACCAGTCTTAATCGCGATATTAATATTTGGGACGAAATAGGAGTTTTCTTTTCTTTGCTTAAGATTTTAAAAAGAGAAAAACCCGATATTTTTCATGTAAATAGTTCAAAGATAGCAGGCCTCGGAACTTTGGCGGCTCGCCTAACTAATGTAAGGAAAGTAATTTTTACTGTCCATGGTTGGGCTTTTTTTGAAGAGCGGGCTTTTTTGTCTAAATTATTAATAAAATTTTTATCCTATTTAACTGTTCTTCTGTCGGACACAACAATTACAGTCAGCGAAGCGGACTATAAAGCTACCGAAAAGTGGTTAATTAGGCGCCATAAGCTTATAAGAATACACAATGGCATCTCCCCCCTTCTGTTCCTCTCTAGAGAGGAAGCCCGCCAAGAATTGAGATTAAGTGAAACGGATATTGTAATTGGCTCAATTGGAGAATTAACTGGCAACAAAAATTATGCCAATTTAATACCGATAATGAGTCAGCTAGGAGAAAAAGAAGATAACTTAAAACTTTTCATTATTGGGGAGGGAGAAAATCGTAATGAAATCTCCGAAAAAGCCAAAAAATCCGGCTTACTAGACAAAGTTATTTTAACTGGTTTTAGAGATGAGGCCTATAAATATTTAAAGGCCTATGATGTTTTTATACTTAATTCACTTAAAGAAGGGCTTCCTTATGTGCTACTAGAAGCGGGAATGGCGGGACTGCCTGTTATTGCTAGCGATGTTGGTGGAGTATCAGAAATTATTGAAGATAAAAAAACCGGCTTCTTATTTTCTAAAAATAACAAAGATGACCTTTATAATCTATTACTTAACTATCTACAAAATAAAGAATCATACTTAGAAGTCGGAATTGCTCTTAAAGAAAAAGTTGAGAATGAATTTTCTTTCGCCAAAATGATTGAAAAAACTTTGAATATTTATACAAGATAAAGGTTTAGGCTTTAACACATTCGCTTACCTAGGCTATACTTATATAGTATGGCTGAACTTAAGTTTGATGAAGATCTGCAATGGCAAAAGCAAAACGCCTATTGGGATGAAGCCGAAAGCATGCCGATCCTTGTTCGTTTGGTTATGAAAATGGGGGTAGGAAGGCGAGCGGCTTATTATGTACTTTTCGGTATTTTAGTAATATGTAGTTTTGCCACTTTTGAAATTATTCGACAAACTTTCTTTCCTTCAAACACATCGGAGCCAACATATATAGAAGATATTCCACCAGAAATTCTTAAAACTCTCCCTGATGACTTGCTAAAATCATTACCCTCAAGAAATGCCACAAAAAAATAATGCAAAAAAAGGATTTACATTGATTGAGCTTTTAGTGGTTATTTCCATAATTGCTATGCTTTCAAGTATTGTCATCGCTAATTTAAGTAAGGCCAAAATTAAAGCCCAGAATATTAAATTCAATTCCATAGTACATAATTTCCAAAATACATTCTGGTTAGCCTACGAAAAAAATAATCGTTTCCCCGGAGAAGTACAGTTAGATAATAATGGCAATATTATTTCTCCAAATGTATTTAGAACTGAATGTCTTTGGCCTACAGTTACAAGTTGCTATTACGTATTCGCCTTCAGTAACGGAATATCTGGATCAAGTTTGGCTGGCGGAGCTATAACACCCGAAAGAACCGCCATTTTTAATGATGTGACCGAATTTTACCCCAACATGGAAGGCATAGCCTTCCCTGGTGCCAACAATGGCAGTAATGGCAGTGGAAATACCATAAGAGGTCCAATTTATAGAACTCCGGCCTCCAATTGCACCCTCACGATGGGAGGCACCAATCAAGTTATTGCTCAATCTCCCGCCGGATGTGCCAAGAGTGTTGAAATTAGCTGGGACCTTAGAGGAAGAAATCCTTGCATAGCTGGGGCCATTAGATATTATACGGCTATCTACGATGTAACCTATTGTATCCTTCAGTTTTACCCTTAATTTATACGCCCACAATTTCAGTATGAGTATCATCTCGATGCACACCTCTTGAATGTTGACGCATCCCCATCAAAATCCCGAGCCCCACAAATTCAGTAAGCAAATGTGAGCCGCCATAACTCAAAAAAGGAATGGTTGTTCCGGTCACTGGTAACAGTCCGATATTGATACCGACGTGCACGGTAAAATGAGTAATAAAAAGAATAGCCAGACCCGTGCCATATAAGATTTCAAAATTACTCTCCCCTTGTTCGGCAATTTTTAATATTCGCCAAATAACTAAACTAAAAAATCCTAAGAGCATCAAAACCCCGAAAAATCCCCACTCTTCCGCGAAGGCCGCAAATATGAAATCTGTTTGATACTCCGGTAAAAACTGTAATTTACTTTGAGTACCATAACCAATTCCTTTGCCAAAAAGTTGCCCCGAGCCTACGGCAATTGTGGATTGGTAAGCATTGTAGCCAGCTCCATGAATATCGGTTAAAGGATTAATAAAAGTTAAAATTCTAGCCTTTTGGTAAGGAGCAAAGGCGTAAAACCATAAAAAAGAAAATACTACTGCCCCAAGAGTGAAAACTATAATAAGGTGTTTTTTAGAAATGCCAGCCACCAGGACCATGCCGAGCCAAACACAAAAGATAATGATAGCGGAGCCAAAGTCTGGTTGAATCAAGACTAGTCCAAAAAGAATAAAAGCGTACAGACCAGAAATAAGAATGTGTTTTATGTTGGCAATTTCAATATGCCTCCGAGAAAAATACTTAGCCAGAACTAAAATTAAAACAAGCATCGCCGGAGCTGTAGGCTGGAAGACCAGTAAACCAATCGAAAACCAACTGCGCGCTCCTTGGAAAACCGAACCGAAAACAAAAAGTGACAAAAGAATAAACACAGCTCCTAAATAAAAAGAGACTAAGACCCTTGTTCGCCTTAAAAAATGAAAGTCAACAAAGGAAAGAATAAAAAAAGCGCTAAGAGAAATTATAATCCAAATAAACTGTTTATGAAAAAAAATATTTTCTCCAACGAAGGAATTCATAGTCAGAAGTCCAGCCGCCAAAAGAGGAATAATCCCCGCCAAAAGAGGCAGGTCAATTTGTCGTAAGAATAAACGAGAAAAGATATTACCGAGGCGGAAAGATCTCCGTCCAGTAAAGTTCTGGGGTTCCATAAAAGTTTTCAATTAAAAAGTTCAGGATAAATTTCTACCCTACTCGCCTTTTCTCCAAATGGCGAAAGCCAGGTAAAAGAAACATCGGCTGACTCATTCTTAGCCAATTTATCCAGCACCGTTCTCGAGGCGCCTATAGCATTTCCCTCACTATTGAAAACTATCGCTATAATCGGCAAATTTTTTACTAGTTCTGAATTATTGTTTTTAATTGTGACGGTCACTCGTGGCGCCTCTTCAGTATCGATAATTGGTGAACTAACACTCAATTTTGGTCTTTCGTCTTCTGTTCTTTCCCAATTTATTTCATCATTTAACTCAAAGTGAGATTCTCTAACCATGAGTTTGCCAACCGAAACTCCGCCCTGAAAAATGGGAAAATTAGTTTTAGCCGGAATATTAACTGTGCCGTCTCTTTGCGCTAATAAAATATTTTTCTCATCATAAAGCTTTAAAGTATATGGAACGTCTTTAGCTTCAAAGGAAGTGTTGGGGTTAGAAAGATAGGCAACCGAACTATAAACCCCAGGAGCAACCTCAAAAGAGCGGACCCACATGACCGAAACCCTCGCCGCCTCTACTGCACAAATCTTTTTACAAGGTCCGCTACAATCAACCCCAAGTTCTCCTTGGTTTTTGTTGTTATCAAAACAAGTCGGCGTTGGCAGAACAACTGGTTTTAATATTGGCACAAGAATAACAATAAAAATAACAGCCAATGCGCCGAGAATTACACCTTGCCTTCTTGATGCCCAAGTCATATGAATAGCTTTTAGCTTACAGCTTTTAGCTTTTAGGAGCAATACAACAAATCTGTAATAACTCCTCTCTAGTCCGCACGCCCTCTTTTATGAGTTTAGGAAATTATGAAAATGTTTTGTACTCTGCGGGCTCTGGTAGCTAGTTTACAGGGTGGGGCAAGTAAAATAAAAAGCCCGACCTTCCGGTCGAGCTATAAAAATGGTCGGGGTGGAGCTCATCAGCTCGATACACTCTTGTCATTCATACAGACGGACAATTGAAGATATCTAGTCCTCTATTGCTACCCGCCTTTTAGACGAGAGCTCTAAAGCTCCACCCCGTTTGACTTTAAAAACTGAAATCTGGCGACTGGAATCAAAAACTAAAATCTGGCAGCTAGCTACTTTCCCCTTACGAGTATCATCGCTACTACAAGGCTTAACTTCTCTGTTCGGAATGGGAAGAGGTGTGGCCCCTGCGTTAAACCACCAGATTTTAATTTTCGAATTCTAAAAGTACCTACTACCAAAAGTATTTTCTTGGTAGAAAATCTTTTCGCCATGCCTCAGCACGTCTGCCTCCGGCCTTGCGAAAGTGCCCCGCACTACTTCTGTCACAGATAATTTTCTGCCCTTCGCCCAAGCTTCAGCAAGGCGAGTCGCTACTACAAGGCTTAACTTCTCTGTTCGGAATGGGTGAGAAATGGGATGGGTTGCAGTCGGGATGGGACCCGACTGCAAAGTCGGAAAGCGACGGCTCGAGACATGGTCAAAGAATTTTTTAGTAAAAAAATATCTGTGACCCATTACGCAAGACTCATTCCGAATTTTTGTAAACGTATTCGTGCAACAAAAAATCCGATGAGTGGACAGTTGCTGTAAGGAAGAGGTGTTTCCCCCGCTTCAAATCACCAGAACAAAAAATTCAATTCTAATTGGGCCTTTCTTTTTTTGGAAGCTGAAAGCTAGAAGCTAACAGCTATTTGTGCAAGTATCATTGAGCAATATCTCATCGCGATTTTCAAAAATCCTAATAGGAATGGACGGATTAGTACTCCTTGGCTCAACGCTTTACAGCGCTTACACCGAGAGCCTATCAACGTAATAATCTCTTACGGGTCTCATAACGATTCCTAATCTTGGAGCTGGCTTCCCTCTTAGATGCTTTCAGAGGTTATCCATTCCCGACATAGCTACTCTGCGATGCTCCTGGCGGAACAGCAGATAGACCAGTGGTCAGTTCAATTTGGTCCTCTCGTACTAAAATCAAATCTCCTCAAGAATCAACGCCTACAGCAGATAGGAAACCAACCTGTCTCACGCAACAGTAGCTGATTAGCTTCTTAGCTTTTTAGCTAATTAGCGAAGCAACGCCGCGATTACTCGCGGGATCGGACTATATCTTTACCGATACTTTCGAAAAGTATCGAGTAGTAAACGTGTAGTCTCTACGGGCGCCGAGATTTTCTTAGTGGTAATCCACTTTAGAAAATCCAAGTGTGGTCGCTTTTTAAGCGAGCCACCGTCTTCCCTCGGTATTGTCCTCCCGTTTGTTTAAAAGGTAGGATTTCACCGATATTAGTTTACAAGTTTACGCGCATTTTAAGGCGCGTAACCGCCGTGATTATGTTGTATTTCCCATTATTATTTCAAAGACGAAAAGACCGTTCATGTCGTTGTGTTCTTCCTCGGGGTTCAAACTGTTAAATAGCGAAACGCTATAACTAAAAACATTTAACTTTTTACTTGTAACCATTAACCCTAACGAACTTGTGTCCTCGTTAATTGTTAACTGTTTCTTGTTACCTGTTTCTGTAAAGCAGCTTCGCTGCTTAACGGTTTGAACCCAGCTCGCGTATCTTTTTAATTGGCGAACAGCCAAACCCTTGGTAGCTCAATTTATGTTAACTTAGTATTTATACTAAGATCAGACTATTCCATCACCATATTTATATTGTCACCAATATAAAGTTAGGTGCAAGCCGTGTTATACCCCGCTAAAGCGGGCATATCTCGCGGTGTGACCAAAATCACGCCGCTCAGTCGTTAGAGGAGATGGATTCCTTGATCATTATCGCGTAATTTTTACGGCGACTCTTGGATCGCACGTTAAATTTCGATAATGCATCAGCCAATCGAGCCATTTTCATAAGCCCTTGTTTCGTCGCGTCTGATAGTTTTAATATCTTTTTCGCCAAAACAATCTGCTTAATTTTTGTTTTTGTATAGGGTGAAATGAGATCAAGTAATTCCGCAATGTCTTTTTTATCAAGAACAATCCAATCAAATGTTTGATCTTTTGTTCCCTTTCGATTTGCTCGTAAAATGCCAACACGATACGTCTTGGCAAGATACGACAAGAGGATATTTTCTTTTTGCGTAATCTTAATCTGTAATCGCACTCTAAACTTAAATTTTTTCTCGCGATGCTTTTCAATGGTGGCCATAATTGCGCCATCACCATCAATAAGCCCCGCAAGATATGCTCGAGAAACTTCGGAATACATCTTTCCTACGGCATTAGCTTTCATATATTCAGGTATATTTTAACATATACCTGGTATCTGCGAAACTCACAGATTATATGAGAGGCCTCTACCGTTTTGAGCTTGTTTAATTACTCTTACGTTTCCGTAAGAGAGAGAAGGTATGTTTTCTCCACCACCAGGATAAGATGAGCCGACATCGAGGTGCCGAACTGTGCCGTCGATATGAACTCTTGGGCACAACTAGCCTGTTATCCCCAGAGTAGCTTTTATCCGTTGAGCTTTGGCCGCATCTAATGCGAACCAGCGGATCACTATGCTCTACTTTCGTACTTGCTCGGAATGTCCTCCTTGCAATCAAGCCATCTTCTGCCATTACACTATCGGCACGGTTTCCATTCGCGCCTAGATGACCTTAATAGACCCCTCCGTTACTTTTTAGGAGGGATTCGCCCCAAACAAACTACCCGCCAGAGAGGGTCCCTAAATATTTTTTCTATCCAGGTTAGCACTTACACAAATACAGAATGGTATTTCACTGTTGACTCCAGACAAACCGAAATCTATCCTTCAAAGTCTCCCATCTATGCTACGCAGTAATCGCGTAAGTGCAGTCTCAAGCTATAGTAAAGCTTCTGGGGTCTTTTCGTCTTGCTGCAGGTAACCGGCATCTTCACCGGTATTGTATTTTCACCGAGCCATTCCCCGAGACAGTTCTCCAGTCGTTACACCATTCGTGCGCGTCGGAACTTCATTTTATTTATTTCGTAAACCGCGGACCTACGCCGACTTGACGCGGAACTTCGCGGAATCGAACACCATTATTACTAATGGCACTGACTATATCTTCATCTTAGTGAAGCAATAATTTCTTTTTGATTATATTTTCTTTTACCACTCACATTCATTTGGAACGCGAGAGTTAGAATTTGTTGTAAACCTTTTACGTCTTTGTGTTGCGACTTTTTCATTAGTCGACAAACTTTTGCAAAAAATACAAAATCTTTTTGTTTACTTGAAAGAAAGGGGTATTCCTCAAAATGTGGAATAACTTTTTCTATCAAGTCATCTAGACTTCGCACTTCGTATTTTAAAGTTTTATCAGAAAAATCTCTCCTGATAAAACCGCACTCGAAGTGTTTTTGCATAAGATACAAAACTTCCGCCCGGTCTTCATTTTGACTGGCCGAAAAACTTGGTTTAGTCTCCCATCCGATTAAGAGTTTATTTCTTTTGGAAAAAGATACTGAAAAACATCCTTCTCCGTCTACAAATCCGGAAATATAATCATTGATATTTCGCTTCGCTGTAAGTGCCTGCATATTATGGCAGTGTTATTGTTATATCTAGTATAACAGCATCCACCATCTTTGTCGCCACTAGCTAGTGGCGACTCCAGTCGATACGGGTCTATTAGATCACTCCAATAGTTCCCACGGTATTACCCTCTTTTCGTCGTCATAAACCTTGATTCTATGACTCTAAGTAGGGCTTCACCGTTATTAGCAGATTTTGTCATGCACCTTTCGGCGCAAGCGGGCAAATTCCTTACCCGACAAGGTACTTCGCTACCTTAGGACCGTTCATGTATTTGTTAACTTTGCATTACTGCAAAGATCGGACTATATCATTTGATGTGCGACGTCGACATTTTATTGCCTCACATCAATCTTGCGTGTAGTCTCTGAGGATACTTCTGAAATTACTACATCTTGTAATGTATATTTTCTCTTTCTGCCAATTCCTGGATTAAGATTTTCTCTCAATTCAAGAACTTTTTGGAAACCTTCTTTGGAATTATGTTCGCCTGCATGCATTAGTCTGACAATTTCAGAAAAAATTCTAAAATTATTTTTCTTATATGCAGATCGAAATCCAAATTTTTTAAAAAATGGAATTATCACGTCATGAAGTGAAGAAATGTTAGTCACTTCAAAATAGACAATTCCATCTTTTCTTGTGCGCAGTGTTCCGCATCCCAAAATATGCTTTACCCATGCTAGGATAACGCGATCTTTTTGAGATATGTTGAACGATGCACTCAGTTTCCAGCATTGTTTGTAATCCAATCTTTTTTTAATCGAGACATTGAAGCTTCCTTCTCCGTCTGTAAACCCTGCAATATAGTTTCCTATATCACTTGGTACATTTTTCATTTATTTTTTGATTAGATCAGAAGTCTTTCCTGCTGATTGTCCGCATATGTACATTGTCACGGCAACATCGACGCGTGCTCGTAGTACATATTACTTTTTTTCTCCGCCATAAAGCGGAGACCGGGTTTTCCAGCATATAGCAAGATTTTTTAACGTAACTACAATGTCCTAGTTTATAGTTACGGCCGACATTCACCAGGGCTTATAACACTCAGCATGCACATCACGCGAAGCGCGATGCTAACTAATAACTTAATAACAAATAACCATTAACCAGAAAAATTATTTTTCTTAAGTTAATTGTTAAAAGTAAACTGTTAATTGTTTCTGCATCACATTCCATGTGATGCGCACACCGGCGTTACTTGACCTTCTGGCATTGGTCAGGTGTCACCCCCTATACATCCTCTTACGAGTTCGCAGGGAGCTGTGTTTTTGGTAAACAGTCGCCAGAGATACTTTCGCTGCGGCCCCCATCACGCGAAGCGCGATGCTAACTAATAACTTAATAACAAATAACCATTAACCAGAAAAATTCTTTTTCTTAAGTTAATTGTTAAAAGTAAACTGTTAATTGTTTCTGCATCACATTCCATGTGATGGGGGCAAGCCTTATTGCTAACTTACGGCTGCTTTTTTGCCTAGTTCCTTGGGGAAATCTCACTCGTTCGCCTGAGTCTACTCGACTCGACCACCTGTGTCGGTTTTCGGTACGGATTCCTGGTGCTTGACTCTAGAAGTTTTTCTCGGAAGGCTCTTCTAAAAAATCTACCCAGCCGAAGCTGGACATCTTGCCGCGCTCGAATGTCGGTATTAAAACCAGTGTACGGGATTTTCCTCGTACACCACTCTAATTCGCTAGCAACCCAAATCCAATAATGGGCTATTTATTTTGTCCTCCGTCACTTCTTCGAAAACACCAAGGAAGCCACAGAATATTAACTGTGTGTCCATCGGGTCCGGCTTTCGCCATCCCCTTAGGCCCGGCTAACCCTTCGATGATAACCATCGCGAAGGAAACCTTAGTCTTACGGCGTGAGGGTTTCTCACCCTCATTGCGGTTACTTGTGCCAACATTCTCTCTTCCAAACGCTCCAGTATGGGTTACCCCTTTACCTTCATCGCAGATTGGAATGCTCTCCTACCACTGCTCGTACCTCGCTACTGCTCGTCACGCGCAAGTTGCTATGTTGTATAAGGTTAATAAGTTGCTAAGTTTTCAGAATTTGCATTCTTAAACTTATTCAACTTTTTAAACTTTTTTGACTTATTAAACTTGATTGTGTGCCGAACAAAAGTGAGGTACGAACAATCCTCAGCTTCGGTACTACGTTTAGCCCCGATTATTTGCGGCGCGAAATCTCTTGATGAGTGAGCTGTTACGCTTTCTTTAAATGATGGCTGCTTCTAAGCCAACATCCTCATTGTCGAAGAAACGTCACCTCCTTAAGCGCACTTAACGTAGATTTTGGGACCTTAACTAGAGATCTGGGCTCTTTCCCTTTTGACCAGTGAAGCTTAGCCCCCACGGTCTTACTGCCGTACTTTAATCTCTGGTATTCGGAGTTTGATAGGACTGACGAGATTTCTCCCTGTTCAGTCCTTCCAGTGCTCTACCCCCAGAGGGAACATACGACGCTATGCCAAAACATATTTCGGAGAGAACCAGCTATTACCAGGTTCGATTAGCTTTTCACTCCTACCCACAAGTCATCCGATGGGGTTGAACTTCCAACCGGTTCGGGCCTCCCCATTCCTTTCGGAATGGTTCACCCTGCTCATGGGTAGCTCACCTGGCTTCGGGTCTAATGCATACTACAAACGCTCTATTAAAACTCGGTTTCCCTACAGCTGCGACCTCGCGGTCTTAGCTAAACGCAGTATGCAATAACTCGTTGGCTCATTCTTCAATAGGCACGCCATGACGGTGCCTCGCTATCGCTCATCACCTAAAGTTTAATAAGTTACGCTTCGCTTAAGGTTAATAAGTTGCTAAGTTTTCGGAACTTGCATTCTAAAACTTATTGAACTTTTTAAACTTATCTAACTTACCAACTAGTGCTGAACGCTAGTGAGGCACCGCTCTGACTCCTTGTAAGCATATGGTTTCAGGTCTATTTCACTCCCCTCAACGGGGTTCTTTTCACCTTTCCCTCACGGTACTTGTTCACTATCGGTCTGTAAGAATATTTAGCCTTGCCGGTTAGTTCCGGCGGATTCACTCAAGCTTTTCGTGTCCTGAGTTACTCAAGAATGACAACAAGAAAGACTGCAATAATTTCGTGTACGGGACCATTACCCTCTGGGGTGTTGCTTTCCAGCAACTTCCACTATTATGCAATTTTGTAACTTTCCTGACATGAATGTCACGTTGTCACCTTACAACCCCCAACCTTTAATTCAATCCCAAGTTTGCACGAGGGACTGAATTAAAGGTTAGGTTTGGGCTTCTTCCGTTTCGCTCGCCGCTACTAAGGAAATTCCTATTGGTTTCTATTCCTCCTGGTACTGAGATGTTTCACTTCCCAGGGTATGCTCAATTGAATTAAATTCAAAAGTTAATGCGTTTTACGCAAAAGGGTTTCCCCATTCGGAGATCTCCGGATCAAAAGTTGCTCGACACTTCCCCGGAGCTTATCGCAGTTATGCTACGTCCTTCATCGCTTCTTACAGCCAAGGCATCCACCATATGCTCTTAATTTCCTACTAGGAAATTTAAAAACCGCTTACAACAGCTTTCTAGCTACCTAGCTATTTAGCTTTTTAGGAATTCCTAAGAAGCTAGCAAGCTATAAGCTAAAAAGCCATTTTTTGTCCACAGAAAATCTACCGCTAGCATCTGTGAACGCTATGTTCTACATGCCTACACTTTCGTGCAGGCGTTCAGAACGAATGAGATATTGCTCAATGATACCTGCCCCACTCCATTTCGTTAAAAGACCCCAAATGGGTGAAATGTGTGGGAATAGTGTGTCTCGCTTCGCTCGCCAAACACAAGTTGCTAAGTTTTATAAGGTTAATAAGTTTTATAAGTTTTCGAAATTTTCATTCTTATACTTATTCAACTTTTTCAACTTATTCAACTTTTTCAACTTGATTGTGCGTAACAAAGTGGAGCACAATTTTGTCAAAGTTTCGGTCGTTCAGTCAATTTGAAAATAAAAAATCCGCCAGTCTGGCGGACAATAAAACGGAAAAAACCGCTCTATCGCCACCCAGTGAGATTAAGTCTTTTCTTGGTAAACATTCGTGAAAAGAGTATATACGAAGCCTTTGGGGCTGTCAAACATTTTTACCCTCGAAAATAGCCCTGAAAACGGCCTTATTTATAGGCTTTTTTCTACCATTTGCTTTTTTGGCCAATATATGGTATTATTAACCTAAATTGAGCTAGTTCATTCACAGGAGCCTCCTCATGGATCGAATGCTTGTAAACGCCGCAATTGAGCGGCTGATCAACAAAAACGCCAGCGGCGAAGACGCCATGGTAGTGATTAAGTTCTGCGAGAATTTTCCAGTCAAGAAAGGTCTTGCGATCCAATACACCAGTGATTCGACTGATCAATCGAATGTAACAGGCGCTACAGAACACGGTGATATAAAGATTGAATCGAGTGAAAAAAAGCACACGGAATTTGATTTCGGGATCAAAAAAGAGCGTGTCGGCTATTACAAAGTATGGAAAGAGAAAAAAAATGTTTTGGCAATTCAATACTACTGGAAATCGGACACTTCGACCGAATCAGAAAGCGGACCTCCGCCAGAATATCGTCTTGCTTATAACAAAGACCTTTCGCCCAGATTTTTTGCTCAGATAGTATTTAAACCTTGGGCAACTTTCCGAAGCGGCTCGCAGGTTACCTCAATTGGGTACGACAAGCTCGAGGTTTTCTACGGCGAAGCGTTGATCTTATTCCAAAACATCCGAGTGAGTAGCTTACCGGGTTAATGGACAAGTCGAAGTAATCGCAAGGGTGCCTTAGGGCACCCTTTTTTATTTTATAATCAAACAAAAACCCGCCTAAATTTTTATGGAATCAATTACTCACGGTCGTGAGTAATTGATTCCATACTCGAATGAAGAACGACCTCTGTTTATTTTCATAATCCAAACCAAAAGTCCCCGCCTGCCAAATCCTGAAGCTTTGCGATGGCTGGCAGGTAATCGCCTAATTCACTGCTATCCCTGTTTATGAGGAGCTGTTTCTTTACGTACTCTCTCAATAACTTGCGCGGTAATATTAAACACGTATTAATACCCTTTTTTCGGAATCGTGCAAATCTCCGCACGTGCGGAGATTTGCACGATTCCGATGGTTGTCTGCCAAACCTTCAATACTCGAATGTTAGACACCGAATGTTAGACACTCGGTGTCGCATATTTGTCGCATATTTCGGACCAACCATCAAGGACCGTCCTTGATGGTTTTGAGAGACTGCTTCTCCAGATTCTTTTTATCGACTCGGCTACACCAAAGGCGAAGCCGCTGCAGAAGAAGCCGAGAACGGCGAACGCTCTTAGTAAGATTTTTACCTTTAAGCAACGCTGATCGAAAGATCAGCGTTTTTCATTTTCATAATTCAATTCATAAGTCCGCCTAAATCTTTATGGAATCAATTGGCCACGGTCGTGAATAATTGATTCCATACTGTAAAGGGGAGTGTGCTCTGTTTTTTTCATTTGTAAATTTATTGAACACCGAGTGTCCAATAGTGTCCAATAGTCCAACCATCAAGGACCGTCCTTGATGGTTGGACTCGATGTCGCGTACTAATGTCGAGTACTAATATCATGCATTACTGAGAAGATTCCAACCTTTTTAAGAGTTTTCTTCACTCAATTCTACCTCACGCCATGCCGATTTAACTCCATTGTCATTGTTATCCTATCCGATCGGCAATACTGTTAATACATATCTTTTCACCCCACCGTCTTGATTAAGAACTTTAGCTAGTCCTGCGTTTAGTAACTCTTTGAATGTTTTATTCAATAAAATATCTTTTTTTGTTGCCATAGACATTTTTACTTCAGAAAAACCACGATTCATTTCTGCTTTGGTAGCCGTCTCGGCAAATCCCTTTTGCACCATGACAGCCAGATCATCTATGGTCGTGTCTTTTTTATTCTTTTTGGCAGGAGTTTTCTTTTTCATTTTTGTATTATCTCCCCAATTATAGTTTTGAGTCATGAAAAAGTCCCCGCCTAGGCGGGGACTTTTGTATTTTCTTTCTTAAGCTAAAACCTACCCGCCTTAACTCGACGTCTCTCGTCTCGCAAACGTACCGAAGCGGGTCGGCGAGGGCGGGAAAGCTGACAGCTGGAAGCTGTTCTATCCCTGTTTATGAGGAGCTGTTTCTTTACGTACTCTCTCAATAACCTGAGCAGCAGCATCCTGTCCTCCTAAACCGAAGGCCAAACCAAAGGCCACGGACAAGGCGACGATAACACCGGTTATTAGTGTCTGCGCCACGTAAGCAAAAACATTAAGCTGGATCATAGCGCCAATGATAGCAAAGGCCCAAATTGCCCAACGAGTAAGAGTGCCGAGGAAATTGGCAGAGTTTACTCCGGCGGCTCTGGCACTGCCTGAAACTACCTTGTACATCATGTCAGCCACTACTCCGGCTACCAAGAGCATAAGCACGGCCACAATAACGCGCGGTAAGTAATCAACGACAACTTGCTTAATAAAGTCATTGACGTATGTTAATCCGAGTATTTCAAAAGAAGCGATCAAAAATACTACGATAACGAACCATTCAACGAGCATTCCGAGGAATTTACCAGAATCTAATTTAAATCCGGCTCGGGAAAACAAAGACCCGATGCCAGCACTTTCAAGAGCGTGGTCAAGCCGAAGTGAGCGCACAGCGCGAGCGACAATATTTCCCAAAAGTGAACCGACGACCCAACCGGCTAGAAAAATTATAATAGCTACTACCAAATTTGGGACAAATGTTATCACTCCCATCGAAAGATTCTGAAAGGACGCTGTGAGAACATCACCCCATGTCTGCAATGTCATATATCTTTAATTGCCGCTTTGCGGCTTAAATTATTAATAATGTTTCTAAACAACTAATTTAGAAGACATTTTCTTTACTTAAATCCTGCGATTAATTGTATCACGCATCAAATATTCTGGAGTTAAGCTTGTGGATAATAAACGAGGATAGCTTATAGCTGTTAGGTTTCCCGCTTCGCTACGCTTGCGAGGCGAGAGACGTCGAGTCGAGGCGGGTAGCTTTTAGCTAATAGGAAAATTCAGGAGAAAGAAATTCTAATCGTCACTACCGATTTTCATTTTATCGAGCAAGGTCTGGTGAGGATAGTCGAGAACATCCCGCACCAATCGGTCGTAAACTGAAACCCGATAATTAAAATCGGAGGTTTCAAAGACAGCATATTTAAGTTCGCGCCCTATTTCCCCCTCCAAAGTTTTAACCGTCCGATCAAGGGTTACTTTATTTAACTTGTCCCCTACTACTAGAAGATCGAGCCTGCTGTCAGCATCCTGAATAAAAATACCGGAAGCGACAATTAATTTCATTTTACCTGATTTACCAAGACGGCGAACCAAGGACTCCCCGCGAAAAGGTGTGGCTTCCATGAGAACATTTTCAAATTGTTTTTTAAAAGGAAATTTAATATTAAAAATATATCCCTGTAGCTTCACTTTTTTTGAAACATTTTTTCCTCTGATTTTCTTGCCCATTTCGCGGTAAAAAAACTTTTTCTTAATAAATTGAGAGTTAAGAAGAGTCGTCATTTCTCGGCGGACGACTCGAGGAGTAGCGCCTGTTCGTTTGCTAATATCTTCGGCCGAAAAAATCGTTTCGGCATTAAAAATGAAAAGTCTCATTAGCTTTACCTTGGCTGGATTCCCAAAAAGTTTGCCTAGAAAATCAATCATTGCGGTATTGTAACAGACTCGCGAGAAAAAAGTAAAAACCCGCCGCAGGCTGCCTGCGGCGGGGTGGTAATCATACTAATTACTCCGATATAGGGCCTTCGTAACGTCTATCTAGCTTAATGGTGTTTAATCGTACTTTCTTTTCTGCCCAAGACAATGCTTCCCATAGCAAATTACAATCTTTACAGCAGGAAGCGATCCCCCTCGAAACAAGGCCATAAGGTTTATTGTGTTTTTTGTCACAGGCGGAGTTAACGCAGATGCAGAGACACGCTTCTATTTTTGCAACTCTATCTGCCCCATTCTTATTTTTCGGTTTAAGCGGAACGACGTCTGCCCCAGATTTTTCTTTTAACCAAACATTTTCTCTAGGCATTTTAGCCCCTCTAAAATTGAACAATTCCCCTACAAGAGCTTATATCTTTAAACTAAAAAAGCAACAAAAAATCCCCTTGAGGGGATTTTTTATAAAATTATTTGGGTTCAGCTTTACCCTGTAATGGGAGATTACTTAAACTCTGCCTGTCACGCATAAATTTCTACCCGCTTCGCCAGAGCTTCAGCGAGGCGAGCTGAATTTTTACGCGAAGCCTCACGGCACTCTTTACTAATCGCCCGCCTCCCGCCGACGCGCTCCGGCCGAAAGCAGAGCTATTTAAGCTCTGCTTTGCCCACACGTTCTTTGTTCGCCGTCGCTCACAAAGCCGTGCGCTTCTTACAGAAGCTGTCCACTTGTTGGCTCTCATAAAACTTCGAGCTCAACAAGTCTTGCGAAAGCTCCATGTATTCGCTTTCTCACCCGTCTCGTTTCCGCGCATCCCTATGCGCGGCCTCGCCAAGCTCGGGCACTGCGACCGTAAAGCTGAGGGAAGATTACTTCAACTCTGCTTTCCCTCCTGCCTCCTCGATTCTTTTCTTGAGAGCTTCAGCGTCTTCCTTCTTCATGCCTTGTTTAAGCATAACCGGAGCACCGTCAACCAATCCCTTGGCTTCCGCTAATCCTAAGGCCAAAACTTCTTTCACAACCTTAATGATTGAGATCTTGTTTGGTCCGACATCCTTCAATTCAATATCAAAGGAGCTCTTTTCCTCTCCGGCGTCAGCAGCAGCTCCGGCGGCAGGGCCAGCTACGGCAACCGCCGCGGCAGAAACACCGAATTTTTCTTCTAAGTGCTTTACGAGTTCGTGCAAATCAAGCACGCTCATTTTATCAATTGCCCCAACAATGTCTTTAAATTTTGCAGGAGTCTCCGCCCCTTTATTTTCATCTTTTTGATCTTCGGCCATATTTTAGTTCTATATTAATAATTTAATACGAATATTTACGAATTAGAACGAATGATACAAATGTGATTTCTTCTATTCGTATAATTAGTATCCATTCGTATATTTGTACTTAGTTCTTCTTCTCTGCAATAGCAAATAGAGCAATAACCAATCCTTGAATTGGAGAGTTGATCAAGTTTACAAACTGACCACGCAAGACCTGAAGTGGTGGAATGGTGGCGATACTAAGCATCCTTTCCTTATTGACTAACTTTCCTTCGAAAATTCCGCCAACAATTGAAATATTTTCCTTAAATTTCTTTTGGAAATTGTAAACTTCTCTAGCGGGAGCTAAAGCATCTTCTCCATATGCAACCGCAATGGCTCCTTCTAACTGCGGTACTTCTCCCTCGATTTTATTTGAAGTAATTGCCCGCTTTAAAAGTGTTTTCTTTAGCACGCTATAGCCGACTCCCTCTTTTTTCAAGGCCTTGCGCATTTCAGTAGCGTCACTGACCTTAAAACCTTTGAAACTGACGAAAACAGCCGCAGCGGATTTCTTCAGAAATCCTTCGGCTTTTTCCACAATTTCCTTTTTCTTGGCTTTATTAATTGCCATATTCAATTTTCTTAACCAGAATTTATAAATTCACCAACCAAAATTTTAACTGAAAATTTCCGGCGGGCAAAGAAACGACCTTTTATAAGGCGCCAAAAGTAGAGTGTAACCTCGGCGGGGCTTGTAGAAAGTTACTAAGTTTAATAAGTTACGCTCGGCTTACGTTTTACAAGTCTTCTGAAAAACCTATTCAACTTACGAACCTTATTTAACTTCGCAACTGCTGGCCTGCTGTCTTTGGCCTTATGAAATGCATACTACTATACCTAATAAACTTGTCAAAAGAGGTCTGTCTGTGCCCTTGACAAGGGCCTACGTAATATGCTATAATTAAGGCTCCCCAGAGGAGGTTCTTCTGTGGGTAAGCGTAGTTTTTTGTCAACACAATAAGGAGCAAAATCATGTTAAGAGCACTTTTGGCACTGACTGTCGCCCTCTTGTCCTTGTCGAGCTTAAACTCGGGCGTCAATGCCCAAGTCGTCGAATCAGATAACTTCGCCTCGGCGGGTTTTTCGTTCGGACAAGGAGGCGGTGGCTTAGGAGGCTGGACCAGCCTCACCGGCCCCGGCAACGGAACCCTCAAAATGGGGGGTTTCGTCACAAATGAGGCCACTCTGCCAACCGGTAGCGTGGCTGTATCGGCCGACCACTTCTCCACAGGGGACGTTTTCGTTCCAAAAGAAGGCGGATCGGCCAGTATTTCGGCCAATTTTTCTGGCGGGGGTTTTACCTTTGCCGGACAAATTGCCGGAACAAAGGGCTTCTCCGGCTTTCAGGGAGTCGTGGGAAATCACAATTCCCAAAGCAACTTAGCCGCTTTCAGCAGTGGGAATGGTAGTGCTTCCATCACCGGAGGCCTAACCACATTCGGCAGCGGCTCGTTTGTACCGCTGCAAGTGCAGCAGATACTGAACTGCTGCAAGCCTTAAACAATAGTCCGGCCTCGCCTTAGCGGGGCCGGACTAAAAAGGAGCTCTAAATGAAAAACCTGTTTGTTTTACTTTTGTGTCTTTACGCGACTAGCGCAGGGGCGCAAAACAGCAATGCCAGCGCCAGCGTTGGTGTCACAACTAACGTCGAGGGTGTTGTCGGTCAACAAAACGCCCAGCAAAATACCCAGACGCTGGTTGGAGGCCAACAAGTCGGTGTCGAAATAAAAGGAGGGACGCAAGTCGCTCCCCTCACCAACACAGTAAGCCCTGGCCTGATGAGTCCACAAATTTTTGGGCCTTTAGGCAACACGCCGGGGTCCGCCAGTGTACCTTTCATCGCGGCGGCTAACAAGATATGTGATGTTCGATATACTCGGACTTCGATGCCCAAGACGACAGTGATTGAAAACACTGAGTCCGGGAAAACGAGAATAATATTTTCGCAGTATCCAGCACTCCTCGAGAAAGGCAACAGTCCGGTTTTACTCGATGAGGTTATCCCGCCCGACCTAACACCAAGGAAAATCGAAAGGGCAGTCTGTCTTGCTACTCTGACCGTGATGACAAAAGAAAAACACGGCAACGAAACAGACTTCGCAATCGTGCAAGACGATGGTATCAACTTGATGTTTAAAACCATCAGAGGTTTCAAAAAGGCCGTCCTGGCGTCACTCATCACCTCAGTCAGCGCCGCAAGCGGCGTCTCGAGTGATGCCACTTCCTTTGGCGTAGGTGGCGCTCTGGGAAAGATTCTGAGCGCCGTCACCACCCTCGGGTTAGGGCCAAGCTTCACTCAGGGATCAGGAAACTCTAATCCCACCAACTTCCCCGGCGGCACCTTTTTGGTTCTGGCAATCGAAGAACCGGGTGGGAAAACCATAGATACCGGGCAGCTAGGTCAGTTCTATTCGCCGCCGGCGCCGACAAACGGCGTCAGTAGCGCAATTAAGAACGAGGCCACTAAACCGTGAGCCTCGTTCCGAATGATTCCCGCACAGCGCAAGCTGTGCGGGAATTTTTATTTAACGCCGCAGGTGGCAGCGCTTCTTTCTGAACTTCCTTTAACTTCTGCTTCCGCTTTAAGAACTTCAGCCTTCCAGCCAACCATATTGGAAAGAAGTTGCATAAATGTTCCAAGCGCGGAAACCGCTAGTCCGAAAATTATCCACCAGAAATAAATATAAAAGTAGAAGTAAAAGAAAATCAAAAAGAAAGCGGCCCAAACTCCAAAGCACCATGGGCAGATCATCAATTCATAGGCGGCTTTTAGAGGACCACCTTGTGCTCTCGAGAGTGGTTCGCGAATAAAGTTGGTAATTTTGTCATAAACAAAAAGCCGGACCACCCGGTAAGTGGCGAGAGAAAGCAGAAGAAAATCGAGTGGTTTTATAAAAGTAGGCAGTGCCTGAAACTTTCCATAAATAAGAAAACTGCCCAAAACCAATAAAGCCACGAAGAAAACTGAAAAGATAAAGTTCCAGAAATTTTGTTCTTTATTGATCATTGAAGTTAGAAATTAAAGTTACTTACCATAATAATACTACCTCTTATTTCGTAAAAGCCTCTGTAACAGCACTTAAAGCTTTGTTGACTATGGCACCCGCAGTTGATTCTTGCACGAAGTCATGGTGGGGTGCCAAAATAACCAGAAGAACAAAGCCGATAAAGATAGCTACTACGAACCAGAGTACCTGGTGGAAAAATGTTTTGGTAAATAAATCTCGCATTATTTTAACGATTTTAACGAATCTTTACGGTTTTAATCAGCCTCAACATCAAGGACCGTCCTTGATGTCTTCTCTTTCTAAGGAATTATTAGGGTTGAACAATATCCAATCATTAATAGTAGTTTCAAATTCTCCATCACTTGAGAAATAGTCCGGAAAAGAAGCTTGATTCAATATTATGTTTTCTGGACGAACCTTACCCTGGTAATCATTATAACTTGAATAAGAATACTGTTTAAGGTATTCTTTTGCTTTTAGAATATCGGCTATGCCTTTTTCTTTCCATTTTAAATCGATCAACTTCACTGGATTTAGATGAATATACGAAAATAAATATTTCAAATATTCATCGCGTGACGCATGTACAGCCTTAAATCTGCCTTCAAAAAGAGCTCCTGATCTCTCATTCTTTTTATTAAAATACATGGAATAACCCGTAGCTAGTTTTTTCATAAAAGTACTTACACCATTATCAATTTTTTCATGAACTAATATATGAAAGTGATTCGGCATAAGACAGTATGCACCAATATCTACCAAAGTACCTTCTCTTTTAATTTTATCAACTACCCTCATCAACTGTTCTCGGTGAGGGTGGTTCTGCCGTGAAAATAAATTACTTAAGTGAACAGCTTCAGTATTATTAGAAAGATAAAGCAGCGTCTGAAAGCGAAGATAGTCAGAATCATCTAAAAATATATCTCTCTTCTCAGTCCCACGATTATAGAGATGATAGAATTCTCCTGTTGAAAAGTTGAACTTCCTTTGCACCTGAATATTATAGCACCAACAATAAAGTGCATCGAGAAGTGCATCGAGGACGGTCCTTGATGGTGGGGTTTAGGTTTAGTGAATTAGAGAATCTCTGACTTTTTTAATTTCAGCAGCGTTTGCCACATCACCAATGGCGTTAAGGGCGGCAATGGCCTTGTCATAGTAAACAATAGCGTTAGCTTTATCATTGGTATTTTTGTAATGTTCGGCAAGGTGGATCATTAAATCAATACTTTTTGGATTAGCAGACAAGCCCTGTAAAAGTACTTTCGGCGCTTCAGCAATTTTCTCTTTGTATGAAAGGGCGTAAAGTAAGTACAGTCTGTAATAGCTATCAACCGCCGCACCATCTTTTTGAATAACTTTTTTCATGTACTCTTCGGCCTTAAGGTAATTATTCAAATTAAACTGATACAAATTCCCCAGATTAATTAGCGGTACGATATAATCGGGACTTATAGAAACGACATATTCCCAAACTTGTCTGGCTCCCTCATAGTCCCCTATAGATTTCCTTAGTAGGGCTAATTCCATCCAGAGTGATATTTTATTAGCATCAGCTTTTAACTGGTTTGAAATTTGCTCAATTTTTATTTTAGAATTCTGATCCGCTGCCCCAAACCCAACATTTCTACCAAGATCAGGCACAGCAATATTCGCCGTTCTTACTAGAGGTTCGACTTTAATTTCATACTGGCCTTGCTCACTTTCAAGATCGCCCGTGACAGTGTTGTTTAAAACGGGTGCCTCAGGGGTCACTACGGCTTTATCAGATTTTTTTACAACGAAAAAGAAGGCGACGCCTGCCAAAAGTAAGAGAAAGATAATAATCCCTATGAGTCTTTTATTATTTAAAGTAGGAGGGGTTGGATTCATTAAAATAATTTATACCTACTTTATAGCAAAAAAATAGGAAGTGCACAAAGTCGACAAAGTGAGGTTGTAGATTTTGGCATTGCCTTTTACGCGGTTAATTTTTTACAAGGCAAAAAATTAACGATGCCAAAATCGACTTATCGGACAAAGCAAAAGCCCCTCTCACCAATTGGTGAGAGGGGCTTTGCTTAACCATTTCCTAACCTAAGTTAAGAAATCACAAGGTGGTTATTAGTTCGATCGAGTGAAACTCTGAGTTGGGAAATTGTTGTTGGATGGGAAGCCAGGCATACCGTATGAGTTTACCCAGTCCACATTGTTGTGAGTAGCAGCAGTTGCTTCTGCAGTTGTAGTTGAGAACGGTGTCCAGATATTGTTATCTACGGCAGCCGAACCAGCTTCAACTTCAGTTACTGTACACATCAAACTTGCACATGAAGGGAATGATGTATCAGCAAGAAGAGCAATGTTGATTGACTCACTAACGCTTGCAGTATCAACAACTGTGGCAGCTCTAAGTACGTATACTTTTGAGCTATTAGCAGGAACGATCTTGGCTTGGGAAGTAGCATCGATTAGCATTTCCAAAACCTGTGCGCCTGTAATTCCACTTGTTTCAATAACTGAAGCATTACCAGCAACTCCATCTCCGTAAAGAGTGAATCCAGTTGCAGCACCTCCTGTTGTAGCAACAGAGAAGCTGAATTTCTGGAAGGCAATATCTTTAGAAGTTGGGTTGGCTACGGTGAACTTGTACAAGTCAGCTCCTGGGGCCAAAACTCCGCCACTGCTTGTTATAGCAATTGTCGGAACTGATCTGAAGATTCTTGTACCATTTGTCGTAACATCAGCTGTTGTTCCAGAGCTGATTGTTGCTTGAGAAGAAGCTCCTCTTGCGTAGTTACCATTAACTCCAACGTTATCACCATCGTAAGTGATAGCAAGGAAGGCACCTGGTGTACCCTCAATAACATTATGAGGTGACAAATCACCTTTTACAGTAATGATTAATGATTCACCAGCAGCAACTGTTGGCGCTGGGGACAAGAGGGTTGAAGTGGCGTTATCAGGCGTAGCACCGACACCAAATTGGGCAGTACCGATCTGAGTTGCGCCATTCCACAAGGTTACTCTCTGACCAACTAGGTCAGAAGGTGAGTTTGAAGCCGTATTGCCCAATTGAAGAGCAATTTGTTGCAAACTCATAGGTTCAGAGGCACCAGCAGTAAAGCGAAGTCGAGCAAGCTCAACATTGCTTGTACCAGCTTGGGACATCTTGTAGAGAAGTGATGTGTCATTCGTAACAGTATATGAACCACTAGCGGCAACGGTCATAGTCTGACCAGCTGAAGCAGTAACAGTTTCAGTAACGTCATTTGATGAAGTTACGCCAGTTACGGTAATTGAAGGAGCGGCGTTAATACCCCATGAGACTGTGTCGCTAGCTGAAACTGAACTTGCAACATTACACTTTAGAGTCAAGTCCTTAACTGTTCCTTTAGGAACGATTAGAGCTTGGTCAAATGTGAACGTTTGGTCAGAATCAGATGCGCCTGATGGGTTAACGACGTTTGAACCTGTGTTCAAAGCTGTTGATCCATCAAAGAGCTGACATGAAGTGATTTCACCTACCACCATAGTTGCAAAAGTCATTGCAAGTGGGACGGACGTTAGGCGTACATCTTCACCAGACTGACTTGCATCAAGTCGTAATGTGGCAAAGTGGAAACCTTGTGCACCAGTAATAACAGTCTGAGCGACTGGTTGCGTAGATATGCTTACACCAAGAGCAGCACCTCTAATTGTCATTGTGTTCATAGCAATTGTGCTTGAAAGAGATGAAAGACTAATGGTATTACCAGTAGTCTGTCCAGTGACACTACTCCAATCAGTTGATGGAGTTGTGGAAGCAATGTAAGTTACTCCGTTTGAAACATCAGAATCTACTTTACCTTTAAGGGTGTAAACTCCTTTGCCAATAGGATATGTAACTGTATCAGTGAAGGCTATTTTCATATCACCACCTGTGACTAACGTAGCATCAACAGGTCCAGCGACTATGTTTCCGTTAGGACCGTAGAGAGAAACGCTTGTCAAAAGCGTACTTGCTGTGGCATCTGTTGAAGGAGTAACGTAGAAATTATGTGCTTGAACTGAAATTGCCTCACCTTTGAGATCAACTTCGAAAGCTCCCAACACTTGGTTTGGAACGTTAATTGCAATGTTTTGAGCAGGGACTGATAGAGCTTTGGTAATTGAAGTTACGGAACCGGCTGAAACTGTAATTACAGAACCAGAGAAGAAAGGTGTACCGGTTGTAAATTCAGATCCAGTTGAAGCTGAACCTGTAGTTCCGGCAGTACCCGTAATTCCGTATCTGTAAGTTTCGCCAGTCATGTAGACATCAGTTGCCTTGTAGATATCAAACTGCACTGTTCTACCAGCGGCGCTTGATCCTACAATGTCTCCCTGGATGTAAATGTCCTTGGAAAGACCTTTATCGATAACTACGCCGCTACCAAAGGTGGCGGTGTAATATTTTCCGTCTGCTGAAACAACTGTTGGATAGGCAGTACCGTCAACATAAACCATTACGTTGGCAAGGTCACCTGATCCAGCTGATCCAGTCTGGTTCCATCGGATTGAGTGCAAGCGGACCATTTCGGCTGATCCGGCTGTAACTCGAACTCCGGCAAACTTGTAACCATTAACACCAATTTCTTTAGTCACGGCGCTATCTGGGTCAAATGAAGATTCGGCCAAGGTAGCTGTTCCTAGAGTGAGAGTGGCATTAATTGTGTTAGAAGCTCCAGTTATTGGAAGAGATCCATTAACAGTTGCTGTTGTGTTTACTCCAACAACTGCAAGTGAGGCCACTTGACCTGCGTAGGCATCAAGAGATGCGGCCATGTTACCAGCGATGGTAACAGTTCTTGACTGACCGGCTCTGATGACAAATGAATCACCAACAGTAACTTGGTGGTTTGAATTCAATGTTTTTGCAATACCGATTTGAAGACCGTTCTCATCAAGGAGAACTACGCCTGCAAATACAGCATCTTGTGCAAATCCAGTTCTCTCAACTGTAACTCCGTTAACAGTGACGTCACCGTCATTTGCGGCAGTAAGAGTAACTCTGGTAAACGGAACACGAGCGGCACTTTCAGGAGCAATAGATGCTACTGGTTGTGAAGCTGGTGAGACGTTAAGACCGGAACCTGTAGTTGGTGAAGGTGTTCCAGGAGGAACTACTACAACAGGACCTGTCATGGCATTCATAACTGCGCGAGTTTTAGGACCAAAGTATCCAACAGCTGGGGTAATCCCATTTTTCTTTTGGAACTTTATAACACTCGCTTTGGTAAGTGCACCAAAGTAGCTTGATTCATTACCGGGAGAACCGGCAGCGAAATTTGCTACTTGAGTGTCAGACGATTTGTTTAGCATTATCTGGAGCATTCGAACATCATCACCTTTGGAACCTAGTGTTAGGTCGCGGGTGAAGGTGTAAGAAGTAGCATTCCCACTTGGGGTGCCTTTGAGCTGATTAAGCTGGCTTATAAGGGCATTGATCTGAGCTTGAAGTTCATCAATCGTGGCAGCTCCTGCAGGTAATGCAAAAGAGACAGATAATGACAAGGCTACAGCAACACCGGAAAGACCAGCTATAAATTTAGCTGTTTTATTTTTTAACATAAGTTGCTTTAAAGGGTTATAAATAGTTTTCTTAATCTTTTTTTTAATATTGTTGAAACATCAGTTTCAACAATATTAAAGTTGCGAAAACTACTGTGCGCATAAATCTTTTCGGTTCGACGCCCAAAAAATTTATGCGCTCGTTTTTTGTCCCTCATCAAAAATTAATGATTAGTTAATGATGAAAGGACGCTCACTATTTCACCTCCCCAGGTTATCGACACAGGACAGGTGAATTAGCTTCCAAAAATTTAGACAGAGTTTCAGCCATAACAGTATAAAAACCAGAACAAGGATTTTCTGTAAGTTTCTAGGACTCTCTTTTTTCATAGAGACATCCTCAGTATTAAAATGTCAAAGTCCTTTCCTCCCGAATGATAGTGGTTCTTTGTGTGAACCCTCCGTAACTTTAGACGTATGAAAACTGTTTATCTTACGCGCTAAAAACAGACAATATCAACGGCAATAAAATGAATAGCGCAGATTTCCTTTCGAAACGCCATCCATAAGGGGAATTATATGTTTCGCAGGTACTCCCTGCAAAACTGTCTTTGTGGATAACCTATGAAATGAACCAATATTAAGACTTCATTAAAAGAATGAAAGCCTTAATGAAAGGGTTACATAAAGTTAATCCACTGAAGCATACTCTCATAAATGAAGTTTTAAGTCAATTTGCCGTAGCCTCCAATTTTGCCACTTTTATAACCTTAACCTAGCTTATAATTATCTATGAAACTGCCTAAAGAAATTATGAAGATTCATGAACAAAAGCTGGAAAATGCTTAAGGCCACTTCAGACCAACAAATAGCGACTCCAGCGTCTCTCGCCTTCTCTTTTAAGGACACCTCGGCCTACTAACGCCACTAATTCTCTTTGAATAGTTTTTTCGCTGACTCCCCTTATCAGACCCGAAACGTCCTTAACCGTGACCGAACCTAATTGTCTAATTTGTTTAATTATGACGGCTTCTCGAGGAGATTCTAATTTATTGTCATTTGGAAAGACTTTATTTTTTTCTAGCTTACCTAGTTTAGGCGAGAATTCTTCTGCTTCCCTTTTATTCTTATTTTTGAGTTCTCTAAAGGACAAATCCTTTTTGTAGGTACTTATTATATTCTGTCCTTTATGTCCTTTATACTGCTCGTTAAAAATCTTTGGGCGGGTAAGTACTTCTACTTCGGGAGTTCCACCTTTATCAATTTCAAACATATTTTCTTTCAAATTTGGACCGGCGGGGGCAAACATATAAGGCTGGCCTAAGGAGCTCTCGATTACCTCTAAAATACCCTTGTATTCATTCATTATGATATTGGCATTCATAGCCGAAATTCTGCCGACAGCACTTAAGGCTTCAAAGAGGGCTGTTAGAAGTAACAAATGACGATGTAAATTTTCTTTATGAATTCCCTCCTTAACCGAAAATAGGGAAATTATGTCCTTCACCATGTCTTTTGCTAATTGACGGATTTCTACTACTTCTTTTTCTTCTACCGAGTCCGTAATAATATAAATGGCCTTGAGAAGTTTAGAGGCTTTTCGGTAACAAAATACAAACCGCGAATTGTCCTTAAAAAAGGAAAAAAACGCTGGGTCCACGATGTCATTGAGGACATTCTTCTCCATATGCTCGTCCTTTTGTTTGTCCATGAGATTAATATAAAAGTGTCTCTTAGGGTGTCTTTTTGTTTTATGTTGACTGTCTTTTTTTACCAATGTTTCCTTAGTTTCCTTATAGGACGTCTGTCCATTATAGGGTTTGAATTAGAGGAGGGCAAGGCGGCAAAAAAGTCGGCGCTTCAACGACAGGAAATATAACAAGAAAATCCTCTGCTTTTAGTGTGGAGTTAAAGTGAATTTTCTGTCGAACCTTGCCCCTATTAAAGATAATTTGTTTTTAACAAGAGCTTTAAACTAAAATTGTCGATTGTAAAAATACTTAGAGATTTAGCCGTGTTATCATAGAGAAATCTTATGGCACAACGTAAGTCGGAAAATAAAAAAAAGTCTGGCAAAAATTTCTTTGGGTTTATTTTGCTAAGTAATCTTAAGCGCGAAACTCGCCGAGCGATTGGCGCAATTGCCTTTTTAGCCCTGACTTTAATTCTTATTTTAGCCGGATTTGAAAAAGCCGGTACTGCCGGCACCGACCTTCATAAAATTTTTACTTATCTTTTGGGTTACATCGGCTACTTCCTTCTACCTGCCTTATGTTTAGTCTTATCCATTTCTTTATTTGAAGGAGACGCTCCGGATGAAGAAGGGGGTCATAGAGTCCTTGGTGGTAGTCTCTTTTTTCTTTCCGGACTTGCCTTACTTGAAATAATGAGACCAGGAGAAGCTGGCATTGTCGGCCGCATGCTTGGCAAGCCACTTTTAGCTTTATTTGATTTTTATGCCAGTAGTATAATTACTTTTGCTCTTCTTATAATTTCTCTTCTGGTCTTATTTGAATTTCCTCTCGGCCTCACTAGAGTTAAAGTCACCGGCTCAAATATCGCCCTATTTTTTAAAAATCTATTTAGGAAAAAAGGTGCGGCAGAGGATCCTGATAAAAAAATCGAGGACGTGGTAAATTCGGCTATTGCCAGTACTGCCGCTCTCTCTACCCCAGTTTTAGATAACGAAGGATTCCTCGCCGGAGTAGACAGCAGCGAGAACGAAGTAAAAATTAATAATCCGATGGCCTCTGAAATGGGTCAGCGAGATAATCTTCCGGCACCTGACGCCAACTTGTTTCCCTTACTTCAAGAGGAGTTTATTCCTCCCCCGCTTTCTATTTTTGAACTTGATCGCGGCAAGCCGGGTGTGGGGGATATCAAAGCCAATGCCAACATTATAAAAAGAACTTTGCAAAATTTCGGCATTGCCGTTGAAATGGATGAAATTTCAATTGGACCGGCGGTCACTCGTTACGCCATTAAGCCGGCTGAAGGCGTGCGTTTACAAAAAATTATAGCCTTACAGCAAAATTTGGAATTAGCTCTGGCTGCCCACCCTATTCGTATTGAAGCGCCAATCCCTGGTAAGTCACTTGTTGGTATTGAAGTGCCAAATAATACCAAATCACTTGTTGGTTTAGGCAGTCTCTTTAATAATGAGGAATTCAAAAATTCCGACAAGCCACTGCTAGTCGCCCTTGGTAGGGGCATCACCGGCAAATCTTTCTTTGGCAACATCGCCAAAATGCCTCACTTACTGATTGCTGGCGCCACCGGTTCAGGAAAGTCAGTCATGATTCACAGCATTATTACTTCTCTAATTTTCCGAAACTCGCCGGAAAATCTCCGCTTAATAATGGTCGACCCCAAACGAGTAGAACTTACTCTATATAATGGTATCCCCCATCTTTTAAACCCAGTTATTACCGATGCCAAGAAGGCTATCCTGGCCTTAAAGTGGGCCGCTAAAGAAATGGACAGACGTTATGACATATTGGAATCCGAATCCGTGCGCGATATCGACTCATATCACAAAAATATTTTAGCGCCCTCCTTGGCTAAAATTAAAAAAGAAGGCGTGCCAACCGAAGGCGGCAAGGTTCCCGAAATGATGCCCTACATTTGTGTTTTTATTGATGAGTTGGCCGATATTATGTCGACCTTTCCCCGAGAACTCGAAGCGGCCATTGTCCGCCTAGCCCAGATGAGTCGCGCGGTCGGCATTCACTTAATCCTTTCCACCCAGAGACCGAGCGTGAACATTATTACCGGCCTCATTAAAGCCAATGTGCCTGGCCGTATTGCTCTTCAAGTGGCTTCTCAAATTGATTCCCGGACCATTCTTGACATGGGCGGGGCCGAAAAACTACTGGGTGCAGGCGACCTGCTCTATCTTTCCGCCGAAATGTCCCAACCTCAAAGAATGCAGGCTCCCTACCTAACCGAAAACGAAGTTAAAAAAGTTACCAAATATTTAATTAAAGCCGGCGAACATATTCCGCCAAGCGAACTTAATCTTAGCGGCGCCGGCGAAAACAATGGCGGCGGCTTATTTGCCGGAGCGCTTGAGGATATGGATGGCGATATTGATGATGATCTTTACGAAGAAGCCCGGGCGGAAATAATTAAAGCCGGACGCGCTTCGACTTCTTACTTACAAAGACGTTTGCGTGTGGGTTACGCTAGAGCCGCTCGCATTATGGATCTTCTGGAAGAAAGAGGTGTCATAGGCGGAGCTGATGGTGCCAAGCCTCGCGAGGTTCTGATGAAAGGCGACAATACCTCTGAGGGAATGGGCGTTACCAAAGAAGATCAAGAAATTTCATGATTCCTTTGAACGGCAAGCAATATTTAAAGTTTTTTTTTCTGACCGTTATTGTGCTGACCGTTGTAACATACGGCCTTTTTCGCTCGCGTGATTTTTTGAAGGGTCCGACGATCACAATTCAAAGTCCCCAAAATGGTTCAACCTTGGATAAAGCTTTTCTGACAATTAACGGCAAAGCAGAGCACATTGCCTTTATTACTCTTAACGACCGACAGATTTTTGTCGATGAAAATGGAAATTTACGAGAAGATTTATTATTACAAAACGGCTATAACGTAATTTCTATAAAAGCCACTGATCGATTTAATAGAAAGGTGGAGCGAAGGTTGGAATTAGTGAATATAGCAAATTAGATAAATTAGGCGATTAGCTAAACTAGCCATAAGGAAAGTTGGAAAAAGAATTGAATTAGTTTACCAATTATAACGCAGACTCAACGCGGACTATTGCCGACTTCACGCGGAAAATAAAAACGACCCGTCGGATTTCTCCTTTGGGTCACAATGTTTTTCTTCACGCGAAATATATTATCTTAGTATTGAAATGAATTTGAGTAAATCTCCGCACGTGCGGAGATTTACTCATTTTTTTGTGTTCAATGTTGTACCTCATAGGACTACCCTATGGGGTACAAGAAAATAAAAGAAAAAACCGCCGGCATTCAGCCAGCGGTTTGAGGTTGCATACTTTGCCGATGTTTTCAATCCTTCACAGTCTCCCTCGATTTAATTTCTTCGATGATTTTCAGCCACAGATCGTCGTTGTCAGCCTTATCGCCAAAATCGATCAATGCATCGATCGAACGGTCCGCGAGGCCAATATGGGAGATTATCACGGCGCAGACGCCCAGCGGAGTTAGCGTTTTCCGTAAAATCGATGCCCAGTACAGTAGCTCTTCATCTTGGAAGACACCGCTCTGTATACATGCCACAATGACTTCGTGACTTGCATACAGCGCACAAATCTGCCGAACCTGCGCGCCATTCATCTTCCTCTTCGAAAGAGCCGAGACCACTAGTTTATCCATTTTTGTTCTAGAATATGTAGGCCAGTCCAGATTCCTCCACACTGCAAGCTCGTACAAACCTTCGGCGTCCAGAATATCGACGGCCAATATTTTCGTCCAGTAATCTATAAAGTACTCAAATGAACGTCGATCGCAGTAGCGGTGGCCGAACTTAAAAACTTCCTCTTGGGTGTACTTCCCTGAAGGGCCGGCAATGAAGAACAGATCTTCCTCGCACGACAACTTCTGGAAAGCATACCCGAAATCCTCCTTGCTCCATTCCGAGGACACAGCGTGGACCGTGTAAGCCTGGATAAAACTGGAACAACCAGCCACGGCGTCGATTAGGCTTTGATTGCTGGCCAAAGTGGCCAAAGAACTCCTCCGGTTCCATTCCCTGACAAATGCATGCACCACACTTGCCGGGCTCAGGTTATCGCTTTGTTTGTTGGTCGCTTCTTCGCACAACACCAACATTTTTTTTACGGTCAGGGCGCCGCTAGAAATGAGATCAATTGCAATTTCATTATTCATTTCATTACCTCCGTGTTAAAGAGCTAACCTTATTGACCACCTTGGCCAAATATAGATTTGGCTCGTGGTGAAAATTCTCGTTTGAAATGCAACTCATATAATTGGACATATATGAGAAAAACATTTAAACATTTGGATTTTCGAGCTCGCGATCGGATCGAAGCATTGCTTTCTCGCGGACATAATCAACAAGAG
>Ga0163153_10000701_pt1 | contig 56920 bp, 47 predicted proteins | sample OliLakLV19MP6IB1_FD_148629 | JGI IMG/M metagenome (GOLD analysis project Ga0163153, IMG submission 148629) | Freshwater microbial mat bacterial communities from Lake Vanda, McMurdo Dry Valleys, Antarctica - Oligotrophic Lake LV.19.MP6.IB-1 | ecosystem: Environmental > Aquatic > Freshwater >... | reverse complement strand
GTCTCGGTGATGCCGTAGCAGTTGACGACCTCGCAATGTGTCCACTCGGCGATGCGCGACCATAGCGTGGCGGAGAGGGGGGCGGAGCCGACGTGGACGCGCTTGAGCGTGCCCAACTTTGGCCTGGGGCTCATGCGCAAGGCCATCTGCCAGAGCGAGGGCACGGAGCTCATGAAGGTGATGGCGTGTTCGTCGATGAGGGCGCCAAGGGACTGAGCAAGCGGCAGACCTCGCGGGACGAGCACGATGTCCCCTCCTGCCCAAAGCGGGGTCAGGGCGTTGCCGATCAGGCCGTGACCGAAATGGGTGGGCAAGGTTACAAGCGTCCGGCGCAGGCTCCCGGGGCCGATCTCGTATGTGTTCAGGGCCAGGCGGGCGAGGACGGCGCGGAAGGAGAGCACGACACCCTTGGGGGCGCCGGTGGTGCCTGAGGTGAACAGGATCAGCGCGGGGTCGTCCAACCGTGATGTTGCGCTGGTGTTGTTGGGGGCCTTGCGCTCGTCTATTCTGTCGTCGCCTAGGACAAGGCAAGGCTTGCAGAAGGCCAGAACATTCTCGCTTTCTGTGGCTGTCAGGGCAGGGTCGAGGCAAGCTGCGGCGGCACCAGTGGTCCAGACCGCGAAAAGATCGACGAAGAAGGCGGCAGTGCCGCCATGGGTGATGGCGGCCGTTGCGCCGGGCTTGCATCCCAAGCGGGCAAGGGCTTGCGATCTTTGGTACACGCCACTGGCAAGCGCTTGGGGCTGGAGCGTCGTGCCTGTGAGCTTGTCGTGTATGGCGCCAAATTGTGCCAAGGGAATGTGCATGCGATCCCGGTCTGGTTTGCCGTAATTGGAGACACTATCTATGCGCCTAAATCAAGTCACGGTGCCTGCGCTTAACGTGGTTGAGTCTATTGGTTTTTACAGGGCGCTTGGTTTGCGGCTGATTGTCGAGAGCGAGGAGTATGCGCGTTTCGAATGTCCGGATGGCGGGTCGACGTTTTCGATTCACCTTGAATCGACGGTTAATCCCGGCGGCCAGATCGTTGTCTATTTCGAGCACGACGACTTGGATGGAAAGGTTTCCGACCTCAGGGCGAAGGGACTTGTGTTTGAGAGTGAACCCGTGGACCAGCGCTGGTTGTGGCGGGAGGCTTACTTGCGCGACCCTGCTGGCAATCGGATTTGCCTATTTCGCGCGGCCGAAATGCGGCGTTATCCGCCGTGGAGGCTCAAAGACGAGGATTGACACCGGCAAAAATCAATTGGGTGGTTGACCGGCACCGGCCGGGGATGTTCACTCGCGGCCGTCGTGAGAGAGGTTCGAGTTCATGCGCGTGTTCATCTTTGCGCTGCTTGCCGCGTTGGCCGTTGCGCTTTCGGGTTGTGCTGTTATTTCCGTCGTGGATGCAGCGGTGAGTGTGACGGCGACAGTCGTCGAGACGACCGTCGATGTGGCGGCAGGCGCGGTTAGCGCTGTTGCTGGATCTTCGGAAAAGGATAAAAAGAAGGACTGCGAGGACGCCGGCTCCGATGGGGACGACGCAAAAAAAGACGATGCGGACGATGATGACTGCAAGACGAAGCCAGACGGCAAGGACGACTGACGGCATCAGGCTAACGCCATGAAGGTGCGTGTCGCTGCTGCGCAGTATCCCATCGATGCGATCGGGTCATGGGCTGTGTACGAGCAAAAACTTGCGCGCTGGTTTCAAGACGCAAGTGAAAATGGGGCGCAGCTTTTGTTGTTTCCGGAATACGGGGCGATGGAACTCGCGCGCATGTCATCGCCCGAGATATGGAGCGACTTGCGACTTTCGATCGATTTTGTCGGTGGGTTGCGCGATAAAATCGATGCCCTGCATGGGGAGCTTGCCGAGAGGCACCGGGTGTTTGTGGTTGGAGCAAGTTTGCCGCAACGCGACGCAGCGGGTGCTGCCTTCAATATCGCGCGCGTGATCAGCCCCAAGGGCAAGATCGCCGAACAACGCAAGCTGATGATGACGCGCTTTGAGCGCGAGACCTGGCGGATCGAAGGCGGGCTGGATGTCTGTGTCTTCGACACAAGCATCGGCTGCTTCGGCATCGCCATTTGCTACGACGCGGAGTTTCCGCTGATTGCGCGTGCAATGAGCGATGCGGGTGCCGCGATGGTGCTGGTTCCAAGCTGCACGGGAACGCTGCATGGATATTACCGGGTGCGAGTGGGGGCCCAGGCGCGCGCACTCGAGAACCAATGTTTTGTTGTGCACTCCCCGACTGTTGGCGAGGCGCTGTGGTCTCCCGCCGTGAATACGAATGTGGGGGCCGCTGGCGTCTATGGTCCGCCCGATCTTGGATTTCCCGAGGATGGCGTTGTCGCCAGCGGAACACTCAACGAAGAACAATGGCTTTACGCCGAACTTGATCTCGCAGCGGTGGCGCGCGTGCGTTTGGATGGCGCGGTGCTCAACAACACACACTGGCAAGAGCAGCCAGGTGCAGGGCGATTGAAGGCGAGTGTTGTGCCGCTGTGAAATCAGGGTTGAGAAAGGGCGCGGGCCAGTCCTTTGATGTGTTCCTTGCCCGATGGAACGGCTACGGACGAACCCTGGAAATCGCTGCCAACCGGTTCGGCGCGTCCGCCAAGGCATTGCGCGAGAAACGTTTCGGTGATGGCGTTGAATGACAGGCGGTTTTGCGGCCGGGCAAAGCCGTGGCCTTCGTCGGAATACAGCACGTAGGTGACGGGCGTTTTCCTGCGGTTCATGGCCTGAACAATCTGATCGGATTCGCTCTGTGTCACGCGGGGGTCGTTGGCTCCCTGGCCGATGAGGAGCGGGCGCTGAATATTCGAGACATGAAATAGCGGCGAACGGGCATTGAGAAATTTCTGGCCGTGAGGTGTCGATGGGTCACCGACGCGGCGCTTGAAGTTCTCTGCGAAAGACTGCCAGTACGGTGGAATGTTGGCGAGCATGGTGGACAAATTCGACGGGCCGACAATGTCAACAGCGCAGGCGAATTGCCTGGGTGTCGAGGTGAGCCCGACAAGGGCGGCGTAGCCTCCGTACGAGGCGCCGTAAATTGCTATCTTGTCTTTTTGGGCGATGCGCTTTTTGATGGCCCACTTGACCGCGTCGATGAGGTCGTTGTGCATTTTGCCGCCCCATTCCCTGTCTCCGGCATTGACAAAGGCTTTGCCGAATCCGGTTGAGCCGCGGAAATTGACGGCGAGCACGGCGTAGCCGCGATTGGAAAGCCAGGCAGCGGTGGGATTGTAAGCAATGCTGTCTCTGCCCCAAGGTCCTCCATGCACCATCAGGATCATCGGCAGCGGCTTGTCCGGAATACCCGTAGTGCGCGTGTCGATGTTTTTCGGCAAGGTCAGGTAACTGATGAGATTGAGCCCGTCGCGGGATTTTATGATGTGCGGCGTGGTTGCAGGTAGCGGTGCGCCCTCAAGGCTTGGCCGGGCGGTGAACAGCGTTTTGAGCGAGCGTTCACGGCGGTTGTACAAGGCAAACTTTATCGGCTTGCCGGGATTGTCGATCCAAACCGTCCAGGCGTTGTTGTCCTTCGACTGGCTGAGCGGGAACCAATATCCCGTCACGTGTCTGTTGAGTAATGCGATGTCCGGCTTCAGGCTGGCGTCGAGGGCTTTCCAGTCCATCCGTTCATACTCGAACGAGGCGGCCAGGATCTGGTGTGTCACCGGGTCTTTGAGAACGTAAGCAATGTCGGATTTGTCTGACTCTGCTTCGATTGCCGTCTTGCCCGTGTGAACGTCAGTTAAAGCCAGCGCACTCTTGTCACGGTGGCGGCTGTCGATCCAATAGAGCGACTTGTTGTCAGAGCGAAAGAACAGAGGCTCGGTCGTGAGCGAGTCGTCGCCGTGAACGGTCGTGAACAATTTCCAGGCCGACTTTTCGCGGCGCAAATATTCCTGTCCGCCACCTGGAAGCGGCCTTGAAGCCAGGCGGATTGAAAGGTCATTGTCAGCGACGAAGTTTGTGAATCCTTCGTTCTTTTGGATCAACTCTGATTCACCGGTGACAACGTTGATCAACCACGCATCGTGCCAGCGCTGGTCGCGGTTGTTGAGGCCAACCAGGATTTCGTCAGGGCGTTCGTGCGATGCGGCGATGATTTCGGCGCGAACGGATTTGTATGGGGTGAGGTCCCTGGTGGTGTTGTTGGCAACGTCCACGGCGAAGAGGTGAAAATTCTCATCGCCGGCCCGGTCCTGAGAGTACAGCAGATGGGTTCCGTTCATCGCCCATTGAAATTTCATGATGGGGCGGTGTCTGTCGTGCGTGACCGGACGGGCGGCCTCAAGTTTGTCAAGGGATGCAACCCACACATTCATCACCCCATCGACGGCCGCTGTATAGGCGATCATCGAGCCGTCTGGACTGAGGTAGGGGGCGCTGCGTTCGGGGTTCCCGAATATCAGTTTCCGGGGAATGAGATCGTTGGCGCTGTTGGCGGTGGGCGCAGCCGCTGCGTGGAGCGCCAAGCCTGCTCCGATCAGTGCGCCAATGAGGGATTTTAACCGCACGTGGAGTCTCGTCTTGTGAACAGGGCGGGAGAGTACCGGTTCCCGTCCATGCGTGCGGTCACTTTTGTGGCACGTGTGCGTGTGCGGTCAATGCCACCAGCCTGATCCTTAACTTATTGGATTTCGTAGGTGATATTGATGCTTGCTGAAACTGTGTTTTGGCCGGCGGCGATAGGAACGCTGGCATCTGCGGATGCTTCGGCCATGCGCATACGGACCGGCTGTGGCACGACGGCGGCCGATTCCGAAATCTGAATGACGCGTCCGAGGCTGGCACCGGCGGCTGTTGCATAAAGCTCGGCTTTCGCGCGGGCGTCGGCAACCGCCTTCTTGCGCGCGTCGTCCAGGAATGGTTTTGGCTGATCGATGTCAAAGGAGATGCCGCTGATCTGGTTCGAGCCGGCCTGGACGAGGGCGTCCAGGATCGCACCGAGCTTGGCAAGATTTTTGACGCGCGCTGTCACTTGATTGGAAACCTGATAACCGCTGATGCGCGGCGACGTCGTTTGTCCTGGCTGGTAGGGCGGATATTGCGGGGAGACGCTGAAGTTCGAGGTTTGGATGTCGTCTTCCGACACGCCGGCATTTTTGAGAGTGTTGATGACGGCGGTCATCGCTGTGTTGTTCCGAGCGAGTGCAGCCTGAGCCGTTGGCGCTTCCGAGGTGACACCCGATGTGATCGCCGCCAAGTCGGGGCGGGCTTTGACTTCGCCAAGACCAGAGACGCTGACAATGCGCGGCAAGGCGCCATCGGACGACGAAATGCCCTGACGCGGGCCGATCAGCATTGCGGCCGCGAGCGCTGCGACGATGACCAATGCGGCGCCAATGGCAATTGTACGAAGGTTCATGATACACCCCTGTGGTTTTGTTGCGTCACTTCAGCCAGATCATATCTGAATTGATCGGGGCGAAACAAAGGCCGCACCTGCGACAAAGATAGCGGCTGCGTGAATGGGCGATCACGTTATTGAGCGCTTCGCTGTCGATCGCAGGTTTGATATAGGGCTTTTTCGCCCAACGGTGGGGCCTGTAGCTCAGTTGGTTAGAGCGGGCCGCTCATAACGGTCTGGTCGTAGGTTCGAGTCCTACCGGGCCCACCAAATTTCGCTTGCGACAGCTGCCACGCCGCAAGCCGCACTAAACCTCCCCCTTGGACCTCAGCTGTTCGCGGGCGGTTTGGATTTCGCGGCGCAGGCGGACTGGGTCATGGACGAACGTCACGTGGATATTGCCGGCGCCGGTGCCGTGGACTTGCACGTTGCCGTAACCGAACAGGCGCCCAAAGATGGTCTCGTCGACGTTCACTTCTTCGATCTTGTCCAGGCTCACTTCTTCGGAGGTGATGGAGATTAGGCCTGTCTTTTTGACAAAGCGGTCGGTGGTCACGGCTACTTCAAGTGCGATACCGTGGACAAAGCGCACGAAGCCAAAGAAGGCGGGAAGCACCGTCAAGGCGAGGAACATGTAATCCCACGCGCCATATGGGATGCCCACAATGGCAACGGCCACGAACGGCGCGGTGAGGAGGCTTACGCCCAGCCAGTACAGCCAGTGATAGCCGGTCGAGAAGAGCAGCTTCTCTTTAGTGCCCAGCGTACGATTGACATAACTCATAATGTTCCCCAGCGGTCCGGCGCTTTGGAGTGTTTTCACAAGCGACGGCAACTCGCAAGCGTTTTGCGGGGATTTGTAGCGTCTTGCCGCGTGGCCGGTACTTCGTTAGAAGGCCGTTCCACCTCCTGAGCCTCAGGCTTAATCGTGAAAGAGCGGCGGTTTTTATGGCCTCCTACCAATATGTCTATGTGATGAAGCAGCTGGGAAAGACCTATCCCGGCGGCAAACAAGTGCTCAAGGATATCTGGTTGTCGTTTCTGCCGGGCGTGAAAATTGGCGTGATCGGCCTGAACGGCTCGGGTAAGTCGACCTTGCTGAAGATCATGGCTGGCATGGAGAGCGAATTCACCGGCGAGGCGTGGTCAGCGGAAGGGGCCAGGGTTGGGCATTTGTCACAAGAGCCCCAGCTTGACGCGAGCAAAGACGTGCTTGGGAATGTGATGGGCGCGGTCAAGCACAAGAAAGCGATTGTCGATCGCTACAACGAGATCGCGGCAAACTACACCGACGAAACCGCGGACGAGATGGCAAAGCTGCAAGACCAGATCGATGCGTTGGGGCTGTGGGACCTCGACAGTCAGATCGAACAGGCGCTGGATGCGCTGCGTTGTCCGCCGGGCGATGCCGATGTCGGTAAATTGTCGGGCGGTGAGAAGCGCCGGGTGGCGTTGTGCAAGTTGTTGCTGGAAGCGCCGGACCTGTTGTTGCTGGACGAACCGACGAACCATCTGGACGCAGAGTCGGTGGCGTGGCTTGAGCATCATCTGAAAGAGTACAAAGGCACTGTCGTGCTGGTGACGCATGACCGGTACTTCCTGGACAATGTCACCGGCTGGATTCTGGAACTCGACCGGGGGCAGGGGATTCCCTACGAGGGCAATTATTCGTCGTGGCTGGAGCAAAAGGAAAAGCGGCTGGCGGTTGAGTCGAAGGGGGAAGAGGCGCGGCTCAAGACTCTGGTGCGCGAGCGCGAATGGATTGCCGCCAGCCCCAAGGCGCGGCAGGCCAAGTCCAAAGCGCGCGTGCGGGCCTACGAAGATTTGCTGGCGCAAGCCAACAACGCCAAGACCGGCGATGCCCAGATCATTATTCCACCTGGTCCGCGGCTTGGTGCGGCGGTGATTGAGGCTGTGGCGGTGAACAAGGCCTATGGCGAGCGCTTGCTGATCGATGATTTGAATTTCAAATTGCCACCGGGCGGCATTGTCGGCGTTATCGGCCCGAACGGTGCGGGCAAAACGACGTTGTTCCGTATGCTGACGGGCCAGGAGAAGCCGGATAGCGGGACGCTGAAGATCGGCGATACCGTCGTGATGGGCTTTGTCGATCAGTCGCGCGAGTCGCTGGATTCGAGGAAGACGGTGTGGGAGGAAATCTCCGGCGGACTGGATATTCTGGAACTGGGCAAGCGGCAAATGCAGAGCCGGGCCTATGTGTCGGCGTTCAATTTCAAGGGACTGGATCAGCAGAAGAAAGTCGGTCAACTGTCCGGTGGTGAGCGCAATCGCGTGCATCTGGCCAAAATGCTGAAATCGCATTGCAATTTACTGCTGCTGGACGAACCGACGAACGACCTCGACGTCGAAACGTTGCGCGCTCTTGAAGATGCGCTGACGGAGTTTGCAGGCTGTGTGATGGTGATCAGCCATGACCGCTGGTTCCTGGACCGGATCGCCACGCATATGCTGGCTTTTGAAGGTGACAGCCACGTCGAATGGTTCGAAGGCAATTACCAGGACTATGAGGCTGACCGGAAGCGCCGGCTTGGTGATGACGCGATGGTGCCGCACCGCATCAAGTACAAGAAGCTTGTTCGCTCGTAAGCCCGGCGGCGTTAGCGCATACCGTTGAGTATACGCTGCGTTCTGGCGTTCAGATCTGTAGTCAGACGGGGAAGCCTGCCGTTGTTTTGTCCCAGGAAGGATCCGAACTGTTCCTTCTGCTCAATGGACAGCCAAATGCCTTCGACCTGGACGTCGACAAACTTGTAGGCGCTGCTTCCACCGAGCAGGCGAAAGGCAATGCGCAGCGGTTCGCGCGCGCTACGGTCGACCACGACGGTGTTGACTGTGACATCACCGGGCCTGTTGTCGACTGAGCCGGTGACTTTCAGCGATTGGTTCTTGTACTGAGCAAGCCTGGATTCGTAGGTTGCGGTCGCAAATTCCCGGAAGGCCGTGACGAAATCAGCAATCTCAGCTTCGCTGGCTGAGCGTTTGTAATTGCCCAGGGTGAAGATCGCGGTCCTTTCGACGTCGGCATACTGGAAGATGAATGCGCGAAATTTTGTCCGGCGGGCAGGGTCTCCCGTTTCGCGCAGGATTGCGACGCCTTGATTGATCAGATTTTGCGTGAAGGCTTCGGCGTCAGGGCCCGAGGCCGCGGGTTGTGCCGAGGTAAAACTCAATATGCCGAGGCCTGCGACGAGAACGCTGCGCCTGACCAAGCCAGAAAGTCCACTCATGTTTCCTCACCCCCGCGCATTCGGCGCGGTTACCGAATTGCAAAACGCTTTACGTTGCTATTCGGCGCCTGAATTCTGGCTTATTGGTGACGGAGAAGAGATACCGCCACCAGATTCAAAATCTGGCAGGTCCGTTGATGGGGCCCCGTTGCGAATAGCGTCAGCCCGAGACTGACGGTAGAGGCTACGGATTGAGGCGTAATAGTCAACGGATGCGCGCTCAATTTCATCGAGTGTGTCTATGTTGCGCGCGCGAAGGTCGATGACATTAAGGACAGTGCGGCCGAGCGGAACGTACTCAAGGTCGTCGTCGCCCCAGTTAACGTAGGTCAGCGGGTCCAGGCCGCGATCAACCACAAAGCCCGTGAAGTCACGGACATTTGAAGGGCCCATAACCAGGAAATAGAAGTACGGGCCTTCACCCGCGCCCCAGGTTCCCAGGGTTTGGCCGAAATCTTCGTCGTGATAGGGCAGGTCAAATTCCTTGGCGACATCGAACAACCCGCCGACGCCAATTGTCGAGTTGATGCCGAACCGCAGCAGGGTCGTTCCGGCGCGGTCACCTTCACCTTGCAGAACGTCGTTGGCAAAAATGACGGGCGAATTTAAATTGTTCATGAAGTTGCGCACGCCATCCTGCGCGAAATCCGGCAAGACAGCGCGGTAGACGACCGCGACGGGGCGCAACAGCACCTCATCCAACACCTGATTGATGTCAAACATGACGCGGTTACCGCCTTCAAACGGGTCGTTCGCATCTTGCGTTTGAATGTCTTGCGTCGTGACTACCGGCGCCACTTTTGGCGCGTCAGAGCCCGCCGGTTCTTCGGCGATCGCTATGGTTGGAACGAGCAGCAGAGCAGTCGTTGCCATGGCCCAAAGCAGTTTTTTATTGGCGCTCATTGCGCTGCGACCCTTGTTCTAAACACCCAGGCCGCAGCAGCCATGCCGATTAGACATGTGTTGCTTTGACCCCACCAAGACCAAAACCCCATACCAGCTATCTTGCGGTTTCCAGAGGCTTTCGGTCTTTTCCTTATACGTCACATTATGATGCCTGCCTAAAGTTACCATCCCGTGTGAGTCTGAAAATTAATTGCTGTTGCTCGTATGTCGCGCAGATAACGGTCTACTCAACCACAAGTTATAGTAGCTCTCCATATAAGGATATGTTTATATGATGTGTTGGAGGCCAAATGGCGAGCTTGGATGGCGTTTTAGCGGGGTTGAAAGCAGCAGCTGAGGTGACTCGGCTGCGGCTGCTGGCGCTATTTACCAAAGCTGAACTGACTGTGACAGAAGTCACACAAATCCTGCGTCAAAGTCAGCCCCGGATCAGCCGCCATCTCAAATTGTTGTGTGACGCGGGTTTGATCGAGCGGGCGAAGGAGGGGAGTTGGGTTTTTTACCGGTTGGTCGAAGAGGGCGAGGCGCGGCTGCTGGTACAAAAGTTGAGTGAAATTTTGCCGTGGAGCGATGCTGTTTTGTGCCGCGACCTTGAAAGGCTGGACGCTGTGCGGCGGCAACGCCATGCGGAAGCGCAAGATTATTTCGCAGCCAACGCTGCGGAATGGGACCGTCTGCGGGCGCTGCATGTGGCCGAGGAGCAAGTCGAGAATGTTGTTCTCGACTTTGCCGGTGCGGGGTTGGTTGGCTCATATTTGGATCTGGGGACAGGCACAGGACGCATTCTTGAGCTTGTGTCGCCGCGAGCGTCGCGGGCGGTGGGCGTTGACGTCAACAACGAGATGCTGGGGCTGGCGCGTGCGCGGGTTGAGCGAGCGGCCTTACCGAATGTACAGGTGCGGCGGGCCGATTTGTTTCATCTGCCGTATGCGGACGACAGTTTCGATTTAATCACCGTGCATCAGGTGCTGCATTATCTTGAGGATCCGCCGGCTGCAGTCGTTGAGGCTGCGCGCGTACTGAAACCCAACGGCAAACTTGTTATTGCCGATTTTGCGCCACACGGACTTGAGTTTTTGCGCGTCGATCACCGGCACCGGCGGCTTGGCTTTGGCGACAAAGAAGTTGCGCATTGGTGCAAGGCGGCAGGGCTTTCGCTTGCGGCAACAAGGGTGTTGCCGCCCGAAACCCAGTCGGGATTGACGGTCGTGGTGTGGCTTGCCGTGCCTGCAGCCGTTCCCCATCGACGTTTGAAACCGGCGGAGGCCGCCTGATGGCTCTTAGCGTTTCCTTTGAGTTTTTTCCACCCCGGACCGATGCGATGGAAGCGCAGTTGTGGCGCTCGATCGAGCGCCTGGCGCCGCTTAATCCGGCGTTCGTGTCGGTGACATATGGTGCCGGCGGGTCCACGCGTGAGCGCACGCACGCGACGATCAAGCGTATGCGCACTGAAACACAGCTTAAACCAGCCGCGCATTTGACGTGCGTGGGCTCGACCGCCCAAGAGCTTGAGGCCGTCGTGCGTGATTATCTGGACACCGGGGTGCGCCACATTGTGGCTTTGCGCGGCGACATGCCGGAACCAGGCCCCTATGCGCAGGTCGACGGTGGGTACGCGTCCACACCCGACATGATCAAAGGTATCCGGTCGATCTGGCCGTTCGAGATCAGCGTGTCGGCCTATCCTGAAAAGCATCCGGAGTCGCCGTCCATCGAGCACGACTATGCGCTGTTGAAAGCCAAGATTGACGCGGGTGCGACGCGCGCGATCACGCAATTTGTATTCGATACGGATGTGGTGCTGCGCTTTGCCGACCGGGCGTACCGCGAAGGCATTCGCGTTCCCATTGTGCCCGGCATCATGCCACCGACGAACTTCAAAGGGGTGGTGCGGATGGCCCAGCGCAGTGGTGCCACCGTACCGTTATGGCTGGTGCGCAAATTCGAAGGCCTCGATGACGACCTGGAAACGCGCAAATTGATCGCGGCGACGGTTGTGGCCGAACAGGTTGAGAAGTTGCGCCGTCACGGTTTTGACTCATTTCATTTTTACACCTTGAACCAAGCGGATCTGACCTACGCGATTTGCCATCTCCTGGGCGTGCGTCCTCAGACCCCAGCACAGGCCGCATGAACCAGAACACTCAAATCAAGCGCTTTGCGGCGCTCGAAGCGGCAGCGCGTGAACGCATTTTGCTGCTCGATGGCGCCAAAGGCGCGATGATCCAGAACTTCGGATTGACAGAGGCGGACTATCGCGGTTCGCGGTTTGCCACTTCGACGCATGATCTGAAGGGCAATCACGATCTGCTTGCGATCACCAAGCCCGAGGTGCTGCGCGAGATTCATACGGCTTTCCTGGACGCGGGATCCGACATTATTCAGACCAACACGTTCAATGCGCAGCGGATCAGCCAGGCCGATTATGGCTGCGAGCACCTGGCACATGAGATCAATGTTGAAGCCGCAAAAATTGCGCGCGTCTGTGCCGATCAGGCGTCGTCGGCGGCGCGGCCGAGATGGGTTGTGGGCTCTCTTGGTCCGACCAACAAAACGACTTCGCTGTCGCCGGATGTGAATGATCCGGGGTTCCGGGCGATTTCATTTGACGAGCTGGCTTCGGCCTATTGCGAGCAGATCGAGGGGTTGATCGCAGGCGGTGTCGATGCCCTGATCATCGAGACGATTTTCGATACGCTGAACGCCAAGGCTGCGGCTTTTGCGGCCGAGACTGTGTTTGACAGAATCGGGTTTCGATTGCCGCTTTGGTTTTCCGGCACGATCACCGACAAGTCCGGGCGAACGCTGACTGGTCAAACGACCGAAGCGTTCTGGCATTCGATCCGGCATGCAAAGCCTTTTGCGGTTGGCTTGAATTGCGCGCTGGGTGCGGCTGACCTGCGTCAGTATGTGGCCGATCTTTCGCGTGTGGCCGATACATTGGTGTCTACGCATCCAAACGCTGGTCTGCCCAACGCGTTCGGTGGTTATGACGATACGCCAGAGTACATGGCGCGGGTGCTGGGCGAATTTGCTGAACATGGGTTGCTGAACATTGTTGGCGGTTGCTGCGGCGTGACGCCCGGTCACATCAAGGCCATTGCCGAAGCGGTCGGGCCGCACGCACCCAGGCGGGTGACAGAGGTTCCGCGCTTTATGCGGTTGTCGGGGCTTGAGCCGTTTGTGCTGACGCCTGAAATCAATTTCGTCAATGTGGGCGAGCGCACGAATGTTACCGGATCGGCTAAATTCCGCAAGCTGATTACTGAGGGACAGTTTGAAGACGCCTTGGACGTGGCCTTGGCGCAGGTTGAGAACGGCGCGCAGATCATCGACATCAATATGGATGAGGGACTTCTCGATAGTGAGAAAGCCATGGTGCGCTTTCTCAATTTGATTGCGGCCGAGCCGGAAATAGCGCGGGTGCCGGTGATGATCGATTCGTCGAAATGGCAGGTGATCGAAGCGGGCCTTAAATGCGTGCAGGGCCGGCCCATCGTCAACTCGATCAGTATGAAGGAAGGCGAGGCCTCGTTCATCGAGCATGCCATCAAGTGCAAGCGTTATGGTGCTGCGGTTGTGGTGATGGCATTCGACGAAAAGGGGCAGGCTGATACGGCGGATCGCAAGTTTGAAATCTGCAAGCGTGCCTATGATATCCTGGTCGATCAGGTGGGGTTTGAACCGCAGGATATTATTTTCGACCCGAATATTTTTGCAGTGGCAACGGGCATCGAAGAACACAACGATTATGGCAACGCCTTTATCCAGGCGACGCGGCGCATCCGGGCGGAGCTGCCGCATGCGCATGTGTCGGGCGGTGTCTCGAATATCTCCTTCGCCTTTCGCGGCAACGACATGGTGCGCGAGGCGATGCATTCGGCGTTTCTCTATCACGCGATCCGCGCGGGGATGGACATGGGCATTGTCAATGCCGGTCAGCTGACTGTTTATGAGGACATTCCAGCCGAGTTGCGCGAAGCGGTGGAAGACGTGCTCTTGAACCGCAGAGCCGATGCGACCGAACGGTTGCTGACAGTCGCCGAGAAATTCAAAGGCGGCGGGGCTACCAAGGTCGAAGAGATCGAGGCTTGGCGCGATGGAACGGTCGAGGAGCGCCTGAAGCACGCGCTGGTGCACGGCAACGACGAATTTATCGTCGCCGACACAGAGGAGATGCGGCTTGCCGCCAAGCGGCCGCTTGATGTCATCGAAGGGCCTTTGATGGCAGGCATGAATGTCGTCGGCGATCTGTTCGGTGCGGGGAAAATGTTCCTGCCGCAGGTTGTGAAGTCGGCGCGGGTGATGAAAAAAGCGGTTGGGCACCTGATCCCGTTCATGGAAACCGAGCGGCTGGCTTCGGGCCAACAGCGCCAGATTGCGGGTAAAATCGTCATGGCGACGGTGAAGGGCGACGTGCACGATATCGGCAAGAACATCGTGGGCGTCGTGCTTCAGTGCAACAATTACGAAGTTGTTGATCTTGGCGTGATGGTGTCGTCGGCGCGGATCATTGAGGCGGCGCGGGCCGAGAACGCCGACATGATCGGGTTGTCGGGTCTGATCACGCCGTCGCTGGATGAGATGTGTCATGTGGCGGCGGAGCTTGAGCGCGAAGGGTTCGACATTCCGTTGCTGATCGGCGGTGCCACGACGTCGAAGATTCATACGGCAGTGAAGATTGAGCCGAACTACAAAAGCGGTGCCACAGTATATGTGACCGACGCCAGCCGCGCGGTGAGTGTGGCTTCCAGTTTGCGTTCGCCGGAGCAGCGGGGCGCGTTCATCGAGGCGACGCGCAAGGAGTATGCGGGGATTGCTGAATCCTACGGGCGTGGCAAGTCGGCCGAGCGGCGGGTGACCCTGGAGGCTTCGAGGGCCAACAAGCTCAAAGTGGACTGGGCGAAGTATACGGCGCCCATTCCGCGTTTCCTGGGTGTTCGTGCGTTTGATAAAATCAACCTGCGGGCGGTCTCCAAATACATCGACTGGACTCCGTTCTTCCGCACGTGGGAACTTGTGGGTCCCTATCCGTTGATCCTGGATGACGACAAATATGGACCGGTTGCGCGCAGTTTGTTCGCGGATGCGCAGAAGATGTTGAAACGCATTGTTGACGAGCAATGGCTGACGGCGCGTGCAGTTGTGGGATTTTGGCCGGCAAATTCGGTGGGGTCCGATGACATTGAGATTTACGCCGATCCCGGGCGACGCGAAGTTTCGGCGGTGTTTCACACGCTGCGCCAACAGATGAAGCGCGACGACAGGCGGCCCAATCTGGCGCTCGCGGATTTCGTGGCGCCGAAAGAGACGGGCGTTGCAGACTATGTTGGAGGCTTTGCCGTCACTGCCGGGCACGGCGAGGCCGAGCGCAGTCTGATCTTCAAGGGTGCGAATGACGATTATGACGGCATTCTGTTCAAGGCGCTGGCTGATCGTCTCGCCGAAGCGATGGCGGAGTACACGCATGAGCGGGTGCGGCGCGAGCTCTGGGGTTATGCGCGCGATGAAAAATTGTCGAACGCCGATTTGATTGCCGAAAAATATCAAGGCATCCGCCCGGCGCCCGGCTATCCGGCACAGCCCGACCATACCGAAAAGGCAACATTGTTCAGCGTGCTAGAGGCGCCAAAGAACGCCGGCATCGAGTTGACCGAGAGCTTCGCGATGACGCCACCGTCGTCGGTGAGCGGGCTGTATTTCAGTCATCCGCAGTCGTTGTATTTCGGGCTGGGACGCATCGATCGCGACCAGGTCGAAGACTATGCGCGGCGGAAAGGTATGAGTGTGGCTGAGACCGAACGGTGGCTGGCACCGGTGCTGGCCTACGTGCCGGGGCGGGTGGAGGCGGCGTGAGGGGTTTGGTGAAACGCTCGAAGCCGCTTGAACCTGCGGCAATGAAAAAGGGCCAGACTTTCGTCCGGCCCTTTTTGAATTCCCCGATGGTTCGCGTTGTGGCAGCTATAGGATCCCAATCACTATTGCACCAAGAAATGCGAACACCATCCCCGTCGTGATTAAGCTCAGCTGTTGTCTCATTAGCGGCTCCTTCGTTTAGGGTGCCGTGATTATGCCTCAATTTGTCGCGGGTCCCAAGACAATTCGATACGGCAGTGCAGCAAATTTGTACGTGCATCAAGGCAAGCCATTGAACTGTAAGTATTTTCGAAGGTGGTTTGCAGTTAAGGCTGCGAGCGTGTCTTTGCGCGCGCAACTTCGATTTACATGCGGTGGTTGAATGCGTTGCGTTTTCTATACGCTGTGTTGCGTATTTGGCACGTCACTTGGCCTGCACCTAGTAGTGCAATTTCATCGGGCTGCGACTGTCGCGAGCGAGTTTGCACATGTCGTAGAACACCGCGAAGCCGTATTGCGTTTGGGTTTCAAACGACACCGTTTCTTCGAGGGTATGGGCGCGCCATCCAGCAATGTGTTCGGGGCTCGCTTTCCAGTTTGACTCGTTGAGGTGTTCAAGCGCCTTCCACAAAACGTCAATTGAGCCCGCCCGGCTTGGCTGGCCTGATGGGTCTTTCATACCAATGCCGAATTGAAAGCTGGCGGGAAGCCAGAGGCTGCAGTTGATGATCTCCCACAAAGTGTTTTTCTTCGGCTCTTTCATCATGGCGTCGAAGGCCGGGTCGCCATTCCAGGTTTTCTGGAAGTCAGCTGGGCGTGGCAGAAGGCCCGTTGAGGTGTAGGCGGTGAGCAGAATCACACCGCCATAGCCGTGAAAGCCGACGTCGCCCACCTGATAAGGCGGCAGCATGCCTTCCTGCCAGGCCAGTGGTTCGCTGAGGTGTTCCTTGAGTTTGTTCGAGGCATCTTCGCGCCACTGGGTGACGATACCCTGGAGTTCGACTGGATCGTTGACCGCGTTGGGGTCCTTTGGCGTATTGAACGGCGAGTCTGCGCCGCCGCGTGTACGGCTGTTTTGCCATTGTTCCGAATAGTACCGGGTCAGCGTGCCAACAAAGAGATCGACGATCATCGAGTGCCTTAAGATTTGCTGCTCCTGCCGTAGCCTCCGCCGCCCGGGGTTTCAATGATAAAAACGTCACCTGGTGCGACGGTGATGGAGGCGCAGCCCCCGAGGTCAGTTACTTTCCCGCCGGCGCGTTCGACGCGGTTGGCGCCCAACGTTGCGTTTGCGCCGCCTTTGATGCCAAACGGCGGGGTGCGGCGGCGGGTCGAGAGGATGCCTGCCTGCATGGGTTCGTTGAACTGAATTTCGCGAATGACGCCGTCGCCGCCGCGGTGCGCGCCCGCGCCGCCGGAGTTTTCACGAATGGCAAAGCGGCGGACCCGCACAGGGTAGCGCCATTCCAGCACTTCAGGGTCGGTAAGCCTGGAATTTGTCATGTGGGTGTGAACGGCGCTGGCGCCGTCAAAGGTTGGTCCGGCGCCCGCGCCACCGCAGATCGTTTCGTAATACTGATGGCGTTCATTGCCGAAGGTGAAGTTGTTCATCGTGCCCTGGCTGGCGGCGAGAACGCCGAGGCTTGCGAACAATGCGTCGGTGATGGCCTGGCTGGTTTCGACATTGCCGGCGACGACGGCGGCAGGATAGTCCGGGTTGAGCATGGAGCCTTTAGGGGCGATAATTTTCAACGGGCGCAAGCAGCCGGCGTTTAATGGGATGTCGTTGTCGATCAGGCATCGGAAGACGTAGAGCACGGCGGCCGTTGTGACCGAGCGTGGGGCATTGAAGTTGGTTGGCCGCTGGGCGCTGGTGCCGGTGAAGTCGATGGTGGCACTGCGTGATGGGTGATCGACCGTCACCCGGACGCGGATGATGGCGCCGTCATCCATTTCGTGCTCGAACGCGCCGTTGTCGATGGCGCCGATGACGCGGCGGACTTGCTCTTCGGCATTGTCCTGGACGTGCCCCATGAAGGCCTCGACGACGCTGTGTCCCTGCTGGCTGCAGAGGCTTTCAAGTTCGTCCGCACCTTTCACGCAGGCGGCGATTTGCGCTTTGAGGTCGGCGATGTTTTGCGTGGGGTTGCGGGCGGGATATTTGCCTGAGCTCAGGATGGTTCGCACCGATGCTTCGTCGAACCGGGCGCCGGACATGATGCGGTCGCCGTTGAACAGCACGCCTTCCTCATCGACATGGGTTGAGTGTGGCGGCATCGAACCCGGTGATATTCCGCCGACATCGGCGTGATGACCGCGTGCGGCGACGAAGAAGGCGGGCTTGCTGCCGGGGGGCATAAACACCGGCATGACGACAGTGATGTCTGGCAGATGCGTGCCCCCGGCATAGGGCGCGTTGACTGCGAAGGCGTCGCCCGGCGCCAGGTGAGCTTCGTGCTGATCGAGGATGGCGCGGACGCTGTCGCCCATGGAGCCCAGATGCACCGGCATGTGCGGGGCGTTAGCGACGAGATTGCCTGCTGCATCAAAGATGGCGCAGGAAAAATCCAGACGCTCCTTGATGTTCACCGACGACGCGGTCTTTTCGAGCGTAACGCCCATTTGTTCAGCGATGGACATAAACAGGGCGTTGAAGATTTCCAGGCGGATGGGATCGGCAGTCGTGGATGATTGTGCAGCCGATTTCGGGTTCGGGTTTTGGCTGAGCACGAGATTGCCATCGGCGCGGTAGTCCGCACTCCAACCCGGATCGATGACGATGGTCGAGTTGGGTTCGATGATGAGGGCGGGGCCGTTGACCTTGTCGCCAGGATCAAGTGCGTCGCGCAAGTAGATTGGGGTGTCGTGGCGGCGGCCTTCGACGAACAGTTTGGTCGAGGCCTGGGGCCGGAGAGGCGCGCCGCCGCGTTTGGCTTGTGGCGGTGGAAGTGCTGGAGCTTGTGATTGTCCGGCCGCATCGACCGCCATTGTTTCGACGATGAGTTCGCGGCCTTGATCCCAGAAACCGAAGCGTTGGCTGTGGGCCTCGGCAAATCTGGTTTCGATGTCGTTGAGTTCACCGAATGCGATGGCGAGTGTGGTGTCGGTGCCGTGGTAGCGCAGTTGCAGCGTTTGTGTAGTTTGGATGGCCGTGGCGGCGATGCCTTGGGCGGTGACTTCGTCGATGGCCGCGTGTGCAAGCGTTGCAAAATTGTGCTGCAATGCGGGCATCAAACTGGCGCTGAGTGGTGCTTCGACGGCTTTTTCGCGCCGCGCTTGAACCTGCGCGAAGCCCATGCCGAAGGCGGACAAGACGCCGGCGAAGGGGTGGATCATGATGGTGCGCATGCCCAGCGCTTCGGCGACGCAGCAGGCAAGCTGTGCACCGGCGCCACCGAAACATTGTAGTGCATAGGTGGTGACGTCGGCGCCTTGGGCGATGGAGATTTTTTTGATCGCTTCGGCCATATTGGCGGCGGCGATTTTCTGAAAACCCTCGGCGGTTTCCTCTGGGCTCTTTCCCAATTCGCGTGCGAGGGCTGCAAATTTTCCGGCGACGATGACGGTGTCGATGGGTTGCGCGGCACCCAACCCGAAGACATGCGGGAAAAATTCGGAACTGATGCGGCCTGTCAACACGTTGGCGTCGGTGATGGTCAGCGGTCCGCCTTTGCGATAGCAAGCCGGCCCCGGATTGGCGCCCGCACTTTCGGGGCCCACGCGCATGCGGGCGTTTTCGAAGATCAGAATTGATCCGCCACCGGCGGCGACGGTGTGAACGGCGAGCATGGGTGCGCGAATGCGGATACCGCCGATTTCGTTTTCGAAGATGCGTTCATAGTCACCATCGAAGCGCGAGACGTCGGTCGATGTGCCGCCCATATCGAAGCCAATGACTTTGGCGAAGCCTGCGGCGCGTGCGGTTTCGGCCATGCCGATGACGCCACCGGCTGGCCCTGAGAGCAGGGCGTCTTTGCCGGAGAAATGTCCGGCGGTGGCGAGGGCGCCGCTGGAGCGCATGAAACGCAAGTGGCCGTCGCGTGCGGTCGCGCCCAACGGCTTGGCGACGCGGTCGACATAGCGGCGAAGGACCGGCGAGAGGTAGGCGTCGGCGACAGTGGTGTGACCGCGGCTGACGAATTTCATCAGCGGGCTGACGTCGTGGCTGGTGGAGATTTGAGTAAAGCCGAGCTCGCGCGCCAGCACGGCTACGGCCTGTTCGTGTTGGGGGAAGCGGTAGGCGTGCATGAAAACGATGGCGCACGATTCAATTCCTGCGGCGCGCGCGGCGGCGAGGTCGCGGCGGGCGGATTTGAGATCGAGTGGCGTGATGAGTTCACCTGCGGCACCGATGCGCTCGTCGATTTCGATCACGCGCTCATAAAGGGGCGGCGTCAAATCGATGCGCCGGACGAAGAGTTTGGGCCGGTGCTGGTAACCGATGCGCAATTGGTCGCGAAAGCCGCGTGTTGTGACCAGCAAGGTGCGCGCGCCCTTGCGTTCAAGCAGTGCATTTGTCGCCACGGTCGTACCCATGTGCACGCTTGCTATTCGATCTTGCGGGATCTCTTCGTCTTGCCTTATCCCCAGTACACGCCTTATTCCTTCAATGGCGGCGTCGGTGTATTGGTTGGGGTCTTCCGAAAGGAGTTTGATGGTGCGCGCTTGGCCCTCTGGGCTTACAGCCACAAGATCGGTAAATGTACCGCCGCGGTCGATCCAGATGTGCCAGCCGTGCGAAAGTGTCATGAATTTGCTCAACTCGCGATTGATGTCAGACTAAAGCAGGACGGAACACAGATGTCGATTTGGGGCAAGATTGCAGGCGCTGCAGCGGGGATGGCCATTGGCGGACCGCTGGGGGCGTTGCTGGGCGCGCTTGCCGGGCACATGTTCGTTGATCGTGAGGCTGGGCGGCAGCTGTCAGACGGAGATGGGCATGGCGAACGCAAGATTCGCGAGCGCGACGAAATCGCCTTTACGATCGGTGTCATTGCCTTGGCCGCAAAACTCGCGAAAGCGGATGGAACAGTCACGCGTGACGAGGTGGAAGTCTTCAAGCGCGTTTTTCCGGTTCCGCGTGAGGAAGAGGCCAATGTGGGGCAATTGTTCAACCTCGCCAAGCAGGACGTGGCTGGATTCGATTCGTATGCCAAGCAACTTGCCTCGCTATTCAGAAACCGGCTGGGCGTATTGGAAGACTTGCTCGACAGTTTATTTTTGATTGCCAAAGCCGACCACGCTTTGCATCCAGGCGAGCTCGAGTTCCTGAGGAATGTGGCTGATCTGTTTGGTTTGACGCCAGCCCAGTTTGAACGCATTCGCGCGTCTCATTTTGGCCTCGACCGGGACGACCCCTATGTCATTCTGGGGATAGACCGGTCCACGACGGACGACGATCTCAAGAAAGCGTATCACCGGCTGGTGCGCGAGCATCACCCGGACAAACTGATGGCGCGCGGCGTGCCTGCTGAATTTGTGCGCCTGGCAACCGACAAGCTGGCTTCGATCAATGGGGCCTACGAGGCAATCAAGGCGGAGCGCGGGATCAATTGATGGAAACGGGTGAACACGAGTCGCCGGCTGCCAGGTCGCTGGGCAAAAAAGTAATCGAAACCGATGCCAGCCGCGGTTACGTCAAAGCCTCGTTTGTCGCGGGCGAAACTTTCGTTAATCGCTCCGGGCGCATTTTCGGCGGCTATCTTGCGGCGATGCTGGATACACTGTGCGGGCATGCGGTGCGGCTGACGCATCGGGAACCGGGCACGCCTCAGGTAACGCTTGAACTCAAAACCTCGTTTATTGGCCGCGCCGATGTGGGGATTTTGACCGGTGAGGGCTGGGTGCGCCATCGCGGCAAGTCGATTGCCTTCGCGGAGGCTGAATTGCGCAATGAAGCCGGTGAGCTGGTGGCCAAGGCCAGCGCGACGTTGAAGGTTGGGGCATGAGTTTGCGCTTCATCGAAAGGCCGTCGCCGAATTTTGACGAGCGCGTGGGCGTGAAGCGGCCCGAGATTCTGTTGCTGCATTATACGGGCATGCAATCGTGTGAGGCCGCTGTCGCGCGGTTGACCGATGCGGCGGCTAGGGTCAGCTCGCACTACACCATCGACGAGGATGGCACCGTATACGTGCATGTGCCGGAGTATTTGCGCGCGTGGCATGCGGGGGTGTCGTCGTGGCGCGGGCACACTGATATCAATTCGCGTTCGGTCGGGATCGAGATCGTCAATCCGGGACATGAGTTTGGCTATCGCGCGTTTCCAGAGACGCAGGTCGAGGCTGTCATTGCGTTGAGCCAGGAGATTATCGCACGTCATGATATTCCGGCGCGCAATGTCATTGCGCACTCTGATGTTGCACCAGGGCGCAAGACCGATCCGGGTGAGCTGTTTCCGTGGCGGCGGCTGGCGGAAGCCGGGGTTGGGGTGTGGGTTGATGCTGTACCGCTGAACGTGGAAGCACTGTCACGCGGAATGTCCGGGGCCGAGGTGTTGGCTTTTCAGTCTCAGCTTGCCCGGTATGGTTACGGTCTTGAGTCGAACGGCGAATTTGATGCAGCAACAGAGTATGTTGTTAGAGAGTTTCAGCGGCATTTCCGGCCCGAGAAATTCGATGGTGTCGCGGACTCCCTGACGCAGTCATTGCTGCGCGTCTTCAATGAGGGGTTGGATGGCGGGTAGGGGTGAGGCTGCCTGCGCTCCCAAGGCTTCATTCAGCCGCGATTGGTTCATAGTTCAGTAATAGCAAGTCTTTGCGGGTGTCGCGTAGGTTCGTCCATCGGCATCGGCGAACTCCACGAGCGCGAATTGATTGCTGCTATCATCGACAATAGTACCCACTTGCCCCCGGGTGAGACCGACGCCGGGCAAATCGAGCAACAATGCGACAACGTCATGCAATTTTGGTTCGCGCACGCTGTTCTTCCTCCCGAGCGACAAATGCGGCGTGTGGTCTTGTAAAATCCATGCTGTCGGCAATTTCAATATTCATAGTGCGTTAATCGTAACGCTCATCTGGAGGTGGCCGCCTCTCAGATACCACCCGGATTGCGAGATGTATGATAGACGCGCAAAATATGCACACCCACATCTTCGACGACGTCGTAGACAATCAGATATCGCCGGACAGGAAACACTCTTGGGACGCCTTCGAGCTCTGGGCGCTCCCGGCCGCTTTTGGGCCTTCGCGATAAACTTGGAGAAATTCCACTCACGGCTTTGACCGGCACGGAGACTCTTGCGTGCAGCTGCAAGATCCTTGTTGATCGCGGGCATGTTTTCAGCAATCCATGCAGCCGCACCTTTTTCGGTGAGGTCAGATGTCTGGAGCCGTTTCTGTTTGACAAGCGATTTCGCACTCATGAACGGATCGTAGCATGATTGCCGCCTGTTTGCCAGCAAACGCCTACAACGAAATCCTTGACCCCTCCGCCTGAACTGTCATTTATGCCCTTGAGCTAGGGGGCTGGATGATCGCTGGGGTGCAAACCCTGGAGGAAAGTCCGGGCTCCACGGGAATATGGTGCCGGGTAACGCCCGGCGAGGGTAACCTCAGGGAAAGTGCCACAGAAAACAAACCTCCGTGCTTGTCGCGGGAAGGGTGAAACGGTGCGGTAAGAGCGCACCGCGCTTCTGGCAACAGCGGCGGCAGGGCAAACCCCACCAGGAGCAACGCCAAATAGGGATGGCAGATGAGCTGTTTCCGGCTCGTCATCCGGGTCGGCGGCGCGAGGCGTTTGGCAACAAACGTCCCAGAGGAATGGTCATCCAGTTCCGGCAACGGGATGGACAGAACCCGGCTTATAGGCCCCCTGGCTCTTTACATTTTTCGGGAGTGCGGGAGTGTCGCGTGATAGACTGGCGCCAGGAGAACGAGAATGAACGACCTTGCTGCAAACCGCATTTGTCAGGATTCCAAGATCATGGCCGGGCAGCCCGTGATTCGCGGCACGCGCATAACCGTCGCTCTTGTTTTGCGTGAACTCGGGCGAGGCGCGACGCCCGCCGAGATCGTCGATCAGTATCCGCACTTGACGACGGACGATGTCCGCGCGGCCGCCTCATATGCGGCAGACGTGGTCGGCGGAGCAACGCTGGTGGCTGCGGAGTAAGCGGTGGCGCGTTTTCTCATCGACGAATGTGTGCCTCGTGACGTGTTCGAGGCAGTTCGCGCACTCGGCCACGACGCCGTTCTTGCACGCGACATCATTCAGGGCGCAAACGACGAAGCGGTTCTCGAATTCGCGCAAAATTAGAATCGCATAATGCTCACCGAAGACCGCCGCTTTGGTTTACTCGCGATCAACGGTGGGCGCCCTTCATGCGGCGTTGTCATTCTGACACTCGCTGACACTCGATAAATTCTCACCTGCCGAACGAGCGATGCGGGTGGTCAATGTACTTCCCGCACTCGTTGACGAGATAGCCGGAAGCGTCCTCGTCATCGGTCCGACGCGCGTCAGACGGCGACCGTTGTAACAGGCCGCGCCCGGGGTCAGGCTAAATGTGCGTAGCAGATGAGCTGTTTTTGGCTCGTCATCCGGGTAGGCGGCGCGAGGCGTTTGGCAACAAACGTCCCAGAGGAATGGTCATCCAGTTCCGGCAACGGGATGGACAGAACCCGGCCTTACAGTGCGTCCTGGCTCAACTTTACACAAGCAGTAGAGGTTCGAGTGTTTCAAAGCACTAAAGTCGAGATTTTGTTCGATTTATGTTCTATATTGAAGCGATGCAGACTCAATTACATGGTGTTTAGACTTTCTTAGCCTCAATGGAATCTAAACCCTTGAAATACCACGTAAAGGCGTTGACGCCCATGAAGGCCCATGCTATCCCATAAAATGCAAAAGCGGCAGATGCTGCGGTTGATGGGTTGGGGCCAGGGTCGTGACAAGAAGCGATAGTCCATTACCGGTGGACGGAGGGTGGCGATGAATTTGGCCCGACCCTTTCTTGCGACGTTTGTGAACAAAGTTGACGTCAAGGGCCGCGTCTCGGTGCCGGCCAAGTTTCGTGAAATTCTTGAAGGGCAGGGGGTGCGGGCAGTGTTCGCGCGGGCGTCAACTTCGGGGCCTGCGATTATTGCCGGCGGCCAGGATTGGATGGCGCTGCTTCATGCCGATGTCGACGCGCATGATCCCTCAAGTGAGATTCATGATGATTTCGCCTACACTTTGCTGGGCGATACGGTTGAGTTGAATCTGGATTCCGAAGGCCGGGTTGGATTTACGGATGAACTCATGCGTCATGCGGGGCTTGGAGAAGCGGCGGCATTTGTCGGTATGGGCCATTATTTCGAAGTGTGGGAACCCAGGGCCCTGGAGTTGCGTAAAGTTCAAGCGCGCCGGGCGACGGCGGAGCGGCGTGGGCTGCTCAGGGCAAAACCCGGCGGTGGCACGCCATGAGCGAGACCGTCCATCTATCAGTGCTGCTGCCGGAGATCGTGGCCGCAATCAGTGCGCGCGACGGCGAGGTGATTGTGGACGGTACGTTTGGCGGCGGCGGCTACACACGGGCAATCTTGCGGTCGGCGCGCTGTTGCGTGTTTGGACTCGACCGCGACCCGATGGCGATCGAGCGCGGGAAAGAAGTTGTTAGGGAATTTCCAGGCAGGCTGACGCTCCTCAACGGGACGTTCGGTTCGATGCAGGATTTGCTTGCCTCGCAGGGTGTGGAAACGGTCGACGGGATCGTGCTGGATCTTGGTGTTTCGTCCGATCAGCTCGACCAGGCAGAGCGCGGTTTTTCGTTTCAGAACGATGGGCCGCTGGATATGCGCATGGGCAGCACCGGGATATCGGCGGCTGGCATCGTCAACACCTATAGCGAACAGGCTTTGGCTGGCATTATCTATGTGTTCGGCGAAGAAGAAAAAGCAAACTCGGTGGCGCGCGCCATTGTGGCGGCGCGCGTGAAGGGGCCGATTACGCGCACGGGCGAACTGGCCAGTTTGTGTGCGCGATCGGCGGCGCGCCCCAAGCCCGGCATTCATCCGGCGACCCGCACATTTCAAGCTCTGCGCATCTATGTGAATGACGAATTGGGTGAGCTTGCGCGCGGACTTTCTGCAGCAGAAAATTTGCTGAAGCCCGGCGGGCGGTTGGCCGTCGTGTCGTTTCATTCGCTGGAAGACAGAATGGTCAAACGCTTCCTGGCCGAACGCACGGGACATGTTTCGCAAGGCTCACGGCATCTGCCGCAAGCGCAACTCAAGTCCAACAGCGCCTCATTTGCCGTGACCTCCCGGCGCGCGATCAGCGCATCGCGTCCGGAGATCCTTCGCAATCCGCGATCGCGCTCGGCCAAGCTGCGTGTCGCGGTGCGGACCAGCGGACCGTCGATCCCGTTTGATGCGATCAAGGCGGGCGTGCTGCCGGAGGTGCGGGTATGATCAGAGCCAGCGGCGCAATTGCGATTGCCTTGCTGCTGCTTGTGAGTTTTGCCCTGTACAACGGCGTTTACCGGGTGAAAGCGCAGACGCGGGAACTCAAAGATCTGGATGGCGCGATCACCAAAGAGGCCGAAGCCATCAGGGTGCTGAAAGCCGAATGGTCGTTTCTCAATCAGCCTGAACGCCTGCAGGACTTGGCGCGACGGCACTTGACCTTGGGTCCTACAGGGGCGCGGCAAATTGTTGTGCTGGCCAATTTGCCGGAACGAGGATCCGCCGGCGCGGCGCCCGCGAGTGACACAGTCGCCGGGGAGATTGAAGCCGGGCAATTACCGTTTCGTGCAGTGCCGGACGACTTAAAGCCGGCGCGCCATAAGGTGTTCCCGTGACGCATAGAGGTAGCAATACACCTGGAGACCGCATTTCGCTGGATGGCGCCGCAAAGGCTGCAATGGCGCGCACGCGCGCGCGGCTGACATATGCCATCGCAACCTTTGGCGTGGTTTTTGCGATCCTTTTCGTTCGGCTGGTTGAGGTGACTACCCTGCACGACGGAGTCGCACCCAGATCGGCGCGGGTGGACAACGATGCGTCTTACTTTCGTGCGGATATTGTTGATCGCAAGGGCGAAATCCTGGCAACGGACCTGCAAGGCGCGTCACTTTATGCCGATGCCCGCGTGATCTGGGACCCGGCCGAAACGGCACGGGACCTGAAGGCGGTCGTGCCTGCACTCGACGTCGTTTCGCTGACGAAAAAACTGGCTTCCCGTCAGGCGTTTGTCTGGATCAAACGCAATTTATCACCGGGACAGCAGGATTCCGTACGCCAGCTTGGTCTGCCGGGCCTTTACTTCAAGCACGAACCGCGGAGGGTCTATCCCAACGGGCGCACCGCATCGCATGCGCTGGGTTATGTCGATGTCGACAATCACGGACTGGCCGGAGTTGAACGGGGTGTCGAAGACCTGATTCTCGAACGGCGCAACAAAGGCGGTCTGGTCGAGCTGTCGCTGGATCTGCGGGTGCAGCATGCACTGGAGGACGAGTTGTCGGGGGCTGTGGCCTCGTTCAGGGCACGGGCGGCGGCCGGCGTCGTGCTGGATGTCAACAACGGCGAGATTCTGGCGCTCAGTTCGCTTCCTGACTTTGATCCCAATGAGCCGTCGCTTGCCGCCAGGGACGCACTGTTCAACCGCGTGACACTGGGCGTCTATGAAATGGGATCGACATTCAAAGTATTCACAACGGCGATGGCGCTGGACACCAGCAAGATTACACTGACATCACAGTTCGATGCGCGAAATCCGATTACGTCTGGCCAGTTCACCATTTCGGATTTTCATCCAGAGAACCGTTTGTTGTCTGTGCCGGAAATTTTTATGTTTTCGTCCAATATCGGTGCTGCCAAGATGGCCTTGGAAATCGGGACACCAACGCAGCGGGCCTATTTCGGCAGGCTGGGATTGCTGGCGCCGCTGACCACGGAGATCAAGGAATCGGGAACGCCGATTTTACCCAAGCGCTGGGGTGAACTTGAAACGATGACCCTGTCTTATGGGCACGGCATTGCGGTGACGCCATTACATGTCGCGGCGGCTAATGCCGCAATTGCAAATGGCGGCAAGTATATCAAGCCGACACTCTTGAAACGTGATCCGAAGGCTGTTGTGCCGTACTCGCGTGTCGTCAGCGAAGCCACTAGCGCTCACATGCGCGACTTGTTGCGCATGGTTGTGACACAGGGTACAGGCGGCAAGGCCGATGTTGCAGGCTATCCGGTCGGCGGCAAGACGGGTACGGCCGAAAAAGTGAGCGGTCAAGCCTATGCCCAAAAGAGATTGCTGACTTCCTTTGTGGCGGTCTTTCCCGCCAAGAACCCATTGTACCTTGTTCTGATCGTACTTGATGAGCCGCAACCCAGCGCGGCCACGCAGGGCTTTGCGACAGCAGGCTGGACTGCCGCTCCGACTGCGGGCAAAGTGATCGCCCGCATTGCACCGATGCTCAATGTGCCGGTCGCGCCCATCGAGCCTAGCAAGGGTGCGCCGACGACGATGGCATCGTACGAGGAATTGCATTGAGTTCATGCGACTTAGCGCTCTTGTTCCGGTCGGCGTTTCAGGAGATGACCTTGAGATCCTTGGCCTGACGGCCGACAGCCGCGCGGTAAGGCCTGGTTATCTGTTTGCAGCGTTGCCCGGGGCGAACGCGGATGGTTCGGCGTTTGTCGCGGATGCCATTGCCAGAGGTGCGGTTGCCATTCTGGGTGGTGAGGCGCTGAAGCGGTCCGGACTCAATTGTCCGCTGATTATTGCGCACAATCCCCGTCAGAAACTGGCGCATGTTGCGGCCGCATTTTATGCGAGACAGCCGGAAACGATCGTTGCGGTGACAGGGACAAATGGCAAGACATCGGTCGCTTCGTTTGTGCGCGAAATCTGGACGTCGCTTGGGGTTGCGGCGGCGAGTTTTGGGACCGTTGGCGTGGTTGCGCCGCGCGGTAAGCGCCCGCTCAGCCATACGACACCCGAGCCGATAGAGATTCACCGCCTGCTTTGCGATCTTGCCGATGAAGGTGTCACGCATATGGCGTTTGAAGCCTCAAGTCATGGTTTGGCGCAACACCGCGTCGATGGTGTCAGGCTTCGGGCCGCGGCATTCACAAATCTGACGCGCGATCACCTGGATTATCACGAAACGTTCGAGGCCTATGAGCAGGCAAAGCTGCGGCTGTTTACGGAGGTGCTGCCTGCGTCTGGAACCGGTGTCATCAATTCTGATCACGAGTCCGGGGTCCGTTTTGCCGATGCGGTGAAGGCGCGCGGACAGCGGCTTATCCGTGTGGGTGAAGGTGCTGCCGATTTGCGACTTGCTTCGCGTGTGCCTCATGGTGACGGTCAGGAGCTTGGTGTGATCTGGGATGGACGGCGGTACGATTTCCGCTTGCCGCTTGCGGGTGCGTTTCAGGCGTCGAATGCGTTGATTGCAGCGGGTCTTGTGCTGGCGGCTGGGGGCAATGCGGCTGGCGTTTTCGAGGCGCTGAAAGTCCTGAAGGGTGCTGCCGGGCGGCTGGAGAAAATTGGTACGACACCGTCGCTGGTGCCTGTTTATGTTGACTACGCGCACACGCCGGATGCGTTGGAGACGGTGCTCAAAGCGTTGCGGCCGCATACAGCGGGAAAGTTGTGGGTCGTGTTTGGCTGTGGCGGGGATCGCGACGCAGGCAAGCGGGTGTTGATGGGTGTTGCAGCGCAGGGGTTTGCGGATCGTGCGATTGTGACGGATGACAATCCGCGCAGCGAAGACGCTCAGTTGATACGGCGCGCTGTGCTGCAAGGCGCGCCCGGGGCTGCAGACATTGGTGACAGGGCGAAGGCCATAGAAACTGCGATTGTGGCATCTGAGCGCGGCGACGTTGTGGTGATTGCGGGCAAAGGGCATGAAACGGGTCAAATCGTCGGTCGAGAGGTCCGCCCTTTCAACGATGCCGATGAAGTGCGAAGCGTGATTTCGAGACTGAAGAAGGCGTAAGATGAGTTCATTGTGGACCCTGAAAGCAATTGCCGATGCAACCGGGGGCGCCCATATGCTCGATGCGGTTGTGGGTGGTATTTCAATCGACACGCGGACGCTGGAGACGGGCGATCTGTTTGTCGCTTTGCAGGACGCGCGCGACGGGCACGCGTTTGTTGGCGCGGCGATTGAACGGGGGGCAGCAGCGGCACTGGTGTCGTGCGACGTGCCTGGGGTTGCGCCTGAAAAGCTTGTCAAAGTCGCCGATACCCTGAAGGGGCTTGAGGCGATGGGACGGGCGCGGCGCTTCGAGGTGGCGGCGCGCGTGGCGGCGGTGACGGGCAGCGTTGGAAAGACCAGTACCAAAGAGGCGTTGCGGCATTTGCTTTCGCTGCAGGGCCCGACGCATGTGTCGGCCGCGTCCTATAACAATATGTGGGGCGTGCCGTTGTCGCTGGCGCGGATGCCGCGTGCGACACGTTACGGCGTCTTCGAGATTGGAATGAACCATGCCGGTGAAATCACGCCATTGACGGCGCAGGTGCGTCCGCATGTGGCGATTGTGACGACGGTCGCTGCGGTGCATCTGGAGAACTTCGCATCCGTGGGTGCGATTGCCGATGCCAAAGGGGAAATTTTTTCGGGCCTTGAGCCGGAAGGCGTTGGCGTCATCAATGGCGATCTTGAATGGCGGGAACGGCTGACGGCACATGCACGGCGCGCGCAGGCGTCACGGCTGATATTTTTTGGCAGAGCCGCCGGATGCGACGTCAGGCTTGTGTCGGCAGACCTTCACGAGGATGCATCGGATCTCAAAATAGAGTTGTTCGGAAAGTTATTGAGCTATCGCATTGGCGCGCCGGGCGAACACTGGGCCTTGAATAGCCTGGGGGTGCTGGCGGTGATTTCGGCGTTGGGTGGGGATGCTGAACGGGCCGCCCAAGATATGGTGACGCTGAATGCACTTGCGGGACGCGGCGCACGTGAACGCATCTGCGGCGCGGGCGGGGATTTCGATCTCATCGATGAAAGCTACAACGCCAATCCGCTTTCAATGGTGGCCGCCATTGCCACGCTTGGCCGTGCGTTGCCTGGACAAGGCGGGCGGCGCATAGCTGTTTTGGGCGATATGCTGGAGCTTGGGCCAACGGGAGATTCGTTACATGCCGGACTTGCCACACCCTTGAAGGCGCACGGCATTGATTTGGTCTTTGCCTGCGGTCTCCTGATGCGGCATTTGTGGAACAGCGTTGCCGAACACCAGCGTGGCGGCTATTCAGACACATCGAGCGACATTGCGCAGGCGGTTGTGAAATCAATTCAGCCTGGCGATGTGGTGATGATAAAAGGCTCGTACGGATCAAAAATGCGCGTTGTGGTCGAGGCTCTCCGGGCTCTGGGCGCAGCGCAACGCTCTTAAGCGGGGAACTATGCTCTATTATTTTCTGGTGCCGCTGGCCGATCAGTTCCAACCGTTCAACATGTTTCGCTATCTGACTTTCCGCACCGGTGGCGCGGTGATGACGGCGTTGATCATTGCGTTCGTGATCGGGCCGCCGTTGATCCGCTGGCTGAAAATCAAACAGGGAAAAGGCCAACCTATCCGTGAAGACGGGCCGCAGCGTCACTTGCTGGAGAAAAAAGGCACGCCGACGATGGGCGGGTTGATGATCCTGATCGCGCTGCTGGTTTCGACTTTGCTGTGGGCCGATCTTGCCAATCCTTATGTCTGGATCGTGCTGACGGTGACGCTTGGTTTCGGCTTGCTGGGATGGTGGGACGATTATCTGAAGGTCTCGAAACGCTCATCGGCGGGGGTGTCGGGGGGCGTGAAGCTGGTCATCCAAAGCCTGATTTCAATTGCCGCCGTCATTCTGATCATGGAGCTGCATAAGGCGGCGCCGGGACCCGAGCCTTTGTCGGGGACCGTGGCGGTTCCGTTCCTGAAGGATACGCTTGTTCCGCTGGGCGCGTTTTTCATTGTTTTCGGATTGCTGGTGATTGTGGGGGCGTCGAATGCCGTCAATCTCACCGATGGGTTGGATGGGCTGGCGATTGTGCCGGTGATGATCGCGGCCCTGAGTTTTGCGTTGATCTGCTATATTGTCGGACGGGCGGATTACACGAATTATCTGCAGATCCATTTCGTGCCGGGCGCAGGCGAGCTTGCTATTTTGTGTGGCGCGTTGCTGGGGGCAGGGTTGGGGTTCCTTTGGTACAATGCGCCGCCGGCCATGGTGTTCATGGGCGATACGGGATCGCTTGCCCTTGGCGGCATGCTGGGCACGATGGCGGTGGCGATCAAGCACGAGATCGTGCTGGCAATCATCGGCGGTTTGTTCGTGCTTGAAGCTGTGTCGGTGATGATCCAGGTCGCGTCGTTCAAGCTGACCGGCAAGCGTGTCTTCAGGATGGCGCCCATTCACCACCACTTCGAACAGTTGGGCTGGCGGGAGCCAACGATCGTCATCCGCTTCTGGATCATTGCGGTGATTCTGGCGCTTATCGGTCTTTCCACGCTGAAGATCCGGTGACACGTGATTCCTGTCAGGCATTATCAAGATAAGACGGTCGCAGTTTTTGGTCTGGCGCGGTCGGGGATTTCGTCGGCGCGTGCCCTCATCAGGGGTGGCGCTATCGTCATTGGCTGGGACGAAAAGGCGGAGCCCCGCGAGGCGGCGCTGAAAGCCGGCATACCACTCCAGGACCTCAACGACGTCGACTGGCATGACATTGCGGCGCTGATTTTAAGCCCCGGTGTGCCGTTGACGCATCCGGTGCCGCATCCTTTTGTGGTCCAGGCGCGCGAGGCCCGGACTGAAATCATTGGCGATGTCGAGTTGTTTTTTCGCGCCGTGCGCGCGGGTGACGCGCGCCCCAAGATCGTTTGTGTTACCGGAACCAATGGCAAGTCCACCACGACGGCGCTGATCGGGCATGTGCTGTCGCGGCTTGGCTATGATGCAGAGACGGGCGGCAATATCGGCAGGCCGGTGCTGGAGATGGCGCCACCGGATGCCAAGCGGGCCTATGTGCTTGAGCTTTCGTCCTATCAACTCGATCTGACGCCGTCGGTGCATCCCGACGTGGGTGTGCTGATCAATATCACGCCGGACCATCTGGACCGGCATGGGACGATGGAACACTATGCCAGCGTCAAAGCGAAGATTTTTGCACGCCAAGGGCGAGGGGATCACGCGATCATCGGTGTTGATGATGCGTTGACGGCTGAGCTTTGCACAAAGTTGTCGTCGCGCGGCGATGTGGCGGTGGCGCCCGTTTCAGTGGGCAAGGTCGTGGGGCGCGGCGTGTTTGTGCTGGACGGCAAGCTCTATGACGCGTCGGGCGCGACGTCGCGCGAAGTGATGGATCTGCGCACGCTCGTGCACTTACCCGGCGTGCACAACTGGCAGAACGTGGCGATGGCCTATGCGGCGGTGCGGCCCCTGGTCAAAGACCCGCGCGAGATTGCGGCTGCGATGAGTTCGTTCCCGGGGCTTGAGCACCGGATCGAAACGGCAGGACGGATCGGCCAGGTGCGGTTCATCAATGATTCCAAAGCAACCAATGCCGATGCGGCGGCGCGGGCGCTGGCATGTTTTGAGCGAATCTACTGGATCGCCGGCGGCAAAGCGAAAGACGGCGGGATTGACAGTCTTCAACCGTATTTCCCAAGGGTCAAAAAAGCCTATCTGATCGGTGCGGCGATGGAGGCTTTTGCGGCGACGCTGGAAGGAAAAGTTGCGTCGGTGAAGTCGGGCAGCCTCGAATCAGCCATGCGCTCGGCGGCGCAGGATGCGGCCGGCGACCCTGGCGAGGCGGTGGTTTTGCTGTCGCCAGCCTGTGCTTCATTTGACCAATTCCGCGATTTCGAGCAACGTGGCAACGAGTTTAAACGAATCTTTAAGAAGATGGCCGAAGAAGCACGTTTGCAAGGAGCAGCGTAGTGGCCCTTCTGTCGCGAACCGACCGCAGTATGCTGGCGAACTGGTGGTGGACGGTTGACCGGTGGTCGCTGGCAGCTATTGCCACGCTGATCATTGCAGGCGTGATGTTGACGCTTGCGGCCAGCCCCGCTGTGGCCGGGCGTATCGGTCTTGAGCCCTTTTATTTTGTTTATCGTCAGTTGAGTTTTGTGGCACCGGCGTTCCTGATGATTTTCATCGTTTCGCTGCTGGGGCCGCGCGAAGTGCGGCGGTTGGCGCTGGTGGTATTTGCCGGTGCGCTGGCCCTGATGGTGGCGACATTGTTTCTGGGTCCGGAAATCAAGGGCGCGCATCGCTGGCTGATCTTCGGTCCGTTTTCGCTGCAACCGTCCGAGTTTGTGAAGCCTGCCTTTGTTGTGCTGGCTGCAGCGGCCCTCGCCGAGAGCAACCGCTCTCCCGGATTTCCCGGCATGCTGATTGCGATGGCGCTATTTGCGGCGGTTGCCGGTGTGCTGGTTCTGCAACCTGATTTCGGGCAGACTTTGCTGCTGTCGGTGGTGTGTGCGGCCTTGCTGTTTCTGGCGGGCTTGCGCTGGCAATGGCTGGCAGCGTTTGGCGGCCTGGCGGTGGCAGGCGGAGTGGGTTCTTATGTATTCGTCCCGCATGTGGCGAGCCGGATTGACCGCTTTATGAGCCCCGATCAGGGGGACAGTTTTCAGGTCAACACAGCGCTCAATGCGTTTGTGAATGGCGGGATCACCGGGGTCGGGCCGGGGGAAGGAACAGTCAAGTTCGTGCTGCCCGATGCACATGCGGATTTTATTTTTGCGGTCGCAGGCGAGGAATTCGGGCTGGCGGCGTGTACGGTGCTGATTGTGCTGTTTGGCGTGGTGGTCTGGCGGGCGTTGAAGCGGGCTTTGGACGAAAGCGATCATTTTATCCAGTTGGCGGCGGCAGGCCTTGCCGTGATGTTCGGCTTGCAGGCGGCGATCAACATCGCGGTCAGTTTGAGCCTGCTGCCGGCCAAGGGTATGACCTTGCCGTTTGTCTCGTATGGCGGATCGTCGATGCTGGCGCTGGCGCTTTCGGTGGGCATGCTGCTGGCACTGACACGTGAACGGCTGCCGGGATACCGGAGATTCTGATGTCAAAACCGGTCGTGATCGCTGCTGGCGGGACGGGCGGGCATATTTTCCCGGCGCAGTCTCTGGCGCAGGAACTGGCACGTCGTGGACGGCGCGTGGTGCTGATGACTGATGATCGCGGTCACAATTATGCGCAGGCTTTCCCGCAAGCTGAGATCGTGACCGTGGCGTCGGCTACGTTTGCGGGGCTGGGACGTATCGGAAAGGGCCTGGCTTTTTTGCGGCTGGCCCGGGGAGCAGTGTCTGCCTATTTCGCTTTGGCGCGGATCAAGCCTTGCGTTGTGGTGGGGTTTGGCGGCTATCCCGCACTGCCGACGATGTTTGCTGCGGCACGGCGCGGGTTACCGAGCGTCATTCATGAGCAGAATGCGGTGCTGGGACGGGTCAATCGCTGGCTGTCGCCTGCGGTGACGCGCATTGCCTCAGCGTACCCGGCGCTGGCGCACATGGATGAGGTGCTGCAACCGCGTTTGACGGTGACGGGCAACCCGGTGCGGGCGGCGGTTGTGGAGGGCCTACGGCCTTATGCCAGGTCCGGGGCTGATGGATTCTTCAATCTGCTTGTATTTGGCGGCAGCCAAGGGGCCAGGGTTTTCGCTAGTCTGGTGCCCATCGCCATTGCCCTGCTGCCGCCGCATTTGCATCAGCGTCTCAGGATTGTTCAGCAATGCCGGCCGGAGGATCTGGAAGCCACTCGGGCCCGTTACGCCGAGCAGGGCATCGAGCCGACGCTGGCGTCATTCTTTGACAATATGGGCGAATTGCTGGCCGAGGCACAATTGATCATCAGCCGGGCCGGGGCATCGACTGTGACGGAAGAATGTGCCGTCGGCAGGCCTGCGATCCTTATTCCCTATCCGTATGCGATGGATGATCACCAAACGGCCAATGCGCGGCAGGTTGAAGCGGCCGGCGGGGCCTGGATGCTTGCCGAGCAGCACCTGACGCCGCAAAGCCTTGCGGCAAAAATCACTGAACTGATGGAAAACCCGGTTTTGCTTGAGACCGCTGCCGCGAAAGCGCTAAGCCTAGGGCGAAGCGATGCTGCCGTGCTGCTTGCCGACCTTGTTGAGGAGGTAGGTGGGCTGAAGGTGTCGTCTTAAACCCTGCCGGAGATGATTTTCGCATGAGCCGCCTTCCCCTACAGATTGGTCCGCTACACTTTATCGGCATCGGCGGCATTGGCATGAGCGGCGTCGCCGAGGTCATGCACAATCTGGGTTACAAGATCCAGGGTTCGGACGCGGCGGAAAACGCCAACGTCAAGCGGCTACGCGGGCTTGGGATTACGATCACCATCGGGCATGCGCGCGAGCATCTGGGCGATGCTGCGGTGGTTGTCTATTCATCGGCGGTGAAAGCGGACAATCCGGAATTGGCGGCGGCGCGGGCCAGGCATATCCCGGCGGTAAAACGGGCCGAGATGCTGGCCGAACTGATGCGGCTGAAAAGTGCGGTGGCGATTGCGGGGACGCACGGCAAGACGACGACGACGACGATGGTGGCGGCCTTGCTTGAAGCCGGCGGGTTCGACCCGACGGTCATCAATGGCGGCATCATCAATGCCTATGGCACCAATGCGCGGCTGGGTCAGGGCGAGTGGATGGTGGTGGAGGCCGACGAGTCCGACGGCACGATTGTGAAGCTGCCGGCGACGATTGCCATCGTCACCAATATCGATCCCGAACATCTGGATCACTACAAAGGCTTTGAGGGCCTGAAGCAGGCCTTTGATACGTTTGTGGAGAACATTCCATTCTACGGTTTTGCGGTGTTGTGCATCGATCATCCGGAAGTGCAGGCCATGTTCGGGCGGGTGAGCGACCGGCGTTTGATCTCGTACGGGTTTGGGCCGCAAGCCGATGTGCGGGCGATCAATGCGCGTTTCGAAGGCGGGGTTTCGCATTTCGATGTGTTGTTCTCCGATCGGGTGAAAGGCGGGTCGCGGACGCTGGCGGGGCTGACACTGCCGATGCCGGGCGAACACAATGTCCAAAACTCGCTGTCGGCGATTGCGGTGGCGCGCGAGCTTGGCATTCCCGATGTCACGGTGCGCGAAGCGCTGGCGCAATTCGAAGGTGTCAAGCGGCGCTTTACGAAAACCGGCGTGTGGAACGGTGTCACCATTATCGACGATTATGCGCACCACCCGGTCGAGGTGACGGCCGCGATGAAGGCGGCGCGCCAGGTGGCGTCGGGGCGGGTGATTGCGGTGTTGCAACCGCACCGCTATTCGAGGCTGCATGATCTGTTCAAGGAGTTCTCGACCTGTCTGCATGGTGCGGATGCGGTGATCGTGTCGGACGTTTACCCGGCTGGTGAGCAGCCAATTGATGGGGTGTCGCGTGACGCGCTGGTGGAAAGCATGCGGGCGCACGGGCACCGCCACGTCATTCCGCTGCCGTCACCAGAGGTGTTGGCAAAACTGATCGCTGAATTGTCCAGGCCTGGTGATTACGTCGTGTGTCTGGGAGCCGGTACGGTCACCAATTGGGCAAACATGCTGCCGGGGCAATTGCAGTCGTTGAGCGACGGCAAGGGCTGAGTGATGAGTGAGCGCCTGATTGCGCGGCTGCCGCGTGTGAAGGGTCCGTACACGGCGAATGCGGCGATAAAGGATCTGACCTGGTTTCGCGCCGGCGGTCCTGCGGATGTCCTTTATATCCCGAGTGATGCGGACGATCTGGCGGCGTTCCTTTCGGACTGCCCCGGCGATGTGCCGGTGATGGTGATGGGCGTCGGTTCCAATCTGCTGGTGCGTGATGGCGGTATCGAGGGCGTGGTTATACGTCTTGGGCGCGGCTTCATGAACGTGACGCGAGAGGACGGAAACCGGCTGCGTGCGGGGGCTGGCGTTCTTGATGTTGCGCTGGCCAAAGCGGCGCTGGGTGAGGGGCTAACCGGTCTTGAATTCTTGCGCGGCATCCCGGGGGGTATCGGAGGCGGCTTGAAGATGAATGCGGGCGCCTATGGGCGGGAGGTCAAGGACGTTTTGGTCGAGGCCGTTGGACTGACGCGGATGGGTGCCCGCGTGACACTGTCGAATGCCGGCATGGGGTTTGAGTATCGCCGGTCCAATCCGGCGATTGAGCTCTTTTTCATCGAGGGCGTTTTCCAGGGACAGCCTGGTGACAAGGCCGTGATTGAAGCGCGGATGAACGAGATCACGGACTCTCGCGCCGCCACGCAACCGGTCAAGAGCCGGACCGGGGGCTCAACTTTCAAAAACCCGCCGGGACATAAAGCGTGGCAGCTCATTGATGCTGCCGGGTGCAGAGGATTGCGCAAGGGCGACGCCGAGGTTTCGACGATGCACTGCAACTTCCTGATCAATCACGGCAAGGCCAGCGGCAGTGAGATCGAGGCTTTGGGCGAAGAAGTGCGGGCGCGGGTGAAGGCGCATGGTGGGGTTGAGCTTGAATGGGAGATCAAGCGGGTGGGGCAGCGTGACTGACCCCGCGAGCGGGAGTAAATCGAACGAGGTGTCCTGCTGCTACCCGGCGGCCTTGATCTGGGCGATTTTTTTTGTAAGCAATTGATTGACCAGAGCTTCGAGCGACACACCGCGCGCTTGGGCGTTGGCTTGCAGAACTTCAGAACCTCGGGTTCAAGGTGCACGGGTGGCGAGTGCACGGCTCTTTCGGCGAAGAATTTGCCGCGTATCGCACCCCCATCCCCTGCAGCCCACCTTCGCCAAGGGGCTTCGGCGGGCGCAGGGACTTCCCCCGCAAGCGGAGGAAGACACCAGATTTTCTGTCTGCCCCCGCTTGCGGGGGAAGTGGCTGCGCCGCGTTAGCGGCTGCAGACGATGGGGGGAAGTGCCGCGCAAGGTTTTGCCGGCGTATGTTTCCCACCTGGCCTTGCCAGTAAACGTATCGTTGGCCCTTGACCGTCTTTTTTGTGAAGCCGCCATAGGCAGGAAACTCGCGGCCGATCTCATGGATTGCCGCTTGCTCAACCAGTTCGGCGTAGACGGTCTGAAGGGGGATTGGAACGTGCATGGCCGGTATTATACTCATAAAAATCTAAGTGAGTATAACAGGTTTTGGTACATCGCCGCATTGCTGAATAATCCGTAAACTACTGAGAACGCCGCCGCGTGCCGCTGACGAGGCCCGCTGGCAGGGCTGAGGCGGGCAGGAGAGCGTGTGAAGAAATCACGCGGAGGCGCGGAGCCGCGGAGATTTACGATTGGAATCAGCCGATCTCCGCGTTCCCTGCGGCTCCGCGTGATATTCCTTCACAGCCTCGGATGCCCATTTGACTTGCCCGGATATTTGTTCTATATTAGTTCTATAGTGTTTTAGCTTATAGTTTAAATGGGATTAGGTCGTCGCATGTCTTTGATAATGGCGGTAAAAATTTCGACTTTTTGGCGTGGAGCCTTGGCGCTTTGGCGACGAGTTTATCTGCACAAGGTGCGGCGTGCAGGTAACTTGCAGAAAAGCTCAGGACCTGAAATCGTTGTGAATCTGCCAGAAAATGAGCTTATATGTATATCTGCATGCATTTCGACATACACACCCCCTTCGCCGGCAGAGTGGCAATCCGCGCACCCACGACAGTGCGTGCATGCATACATGCAGAAATGTTCATATAAGCCGACCTCTGATAACCGTTCAATTTGTCGGAAATAATGGATGGTAAAGACCTTATATGCGCGTATGCATGCGTTGGTATATACACAGACCATTTCGCTATTTCCGCCCTTTTTTGGTTTCGGCGCCCCGCATTGGTAATGGAGACTGGCTTTGACTGAGAAACATCACGTTGCTGTTTTGATGGGTGGGTGGTCGGCGGAGCGGCCGGTGAGTTTGGTCACCGGCAAGGGTTGCGCTGCGGCCTTGCGAGACGAAGGGTTCAAAGTCACCGAAATCGATGTGGGGCGCGATATCGCCGAAGTACTTGAGAAGCTGAAGCCCGACGTGTGTTTCAACGCCTTGCACGGTCAGTGGGGCGAAGATGGCTGCGTGCAGGGCCTGCTTGAAGTCTTAAATATTCCTTACACTCATTCGGGCGTATTGGCGTCGGCGATGGCGATGCATAAGGAGCGCACGAAAGCGGTTTACCGGTCGGTGGGGCTGCCCATCGTTAAAGACATCGTGTGTTCCCGCCACGACGTCTCGAAACAAACTGCCATTCAGCCGCCATTTGTGATCAAGCCCGTTAATCAGGGGTCAAGCGTTGGGGTCTTTATAATCCGCCCGGGAGATAATCGTCCGCCGGAGCTTTTGACCAGCGCTGAGTGGACATTGGGTGATGAGGTGATGGTGGAAGAATTCGTACCAGGGCGCGAGCTTACGGTGGCGGTGATGGCGGGCCAAGCCCTAGCCGTGACTGAGATCGTTGCGCACACGAAATTCTACGATTTCGAAGCCAAGTATTCGGAAGGCGGGTCAGAGCACATTGTGCCGGCGAAAATTCATCCCAAGGTCTACGCGCAGGCGATGGAGCTGTCGGAACGGGCGCACGTGGCGCTGGGCTGCCGCGGCGTGAGCCGGACCGATCTGCGCTATGATGATACAGCGGGCGAACCGGGCCGGTTGATCCTGCTTGAGACGAATACACAGCCGGGCATGACGCCGACATCGCTGGCGCCAGAGCAGGCGGCGTATAAAGGAATTTCCTACGGTGCCTTGTGCCGGTGGCTGGTTGAGGATGCCTCATGCGGTCGGTAGTGGGCTCCGCGATGGGGCGCGATGACGAATTCGATGATGCCCCGGCGCCGCCAAAGCGCCGCGCTAAGCCTACGGCCTCGCGCAGCAAGCCGCGGATCAATCGTTCCAAGCGTGGCGGCGCCCGTGACGGGGTTGTCCTGCGCTGGGTGGATTCGTTCAAGGTTGCGGTGCGGTGGGCTTTTTTTTGGACAGCGTTGCTGATTTTATTTTTCGTATCGGTGACGATTGCAGGATTATTTTCTGGCGGACATGTGTCTTCGGCGCTGGCGCAGTTGAAAAGCGGCGCCGATGACATGATGGCGGAGGCTGGATTTACGGTCGGCACGGTGATCGTTGATGGGCGCATTGAAACGGAGACCACTGAAATCGGCCGCAGGCTTGGGCTCAAGCGCGGTGATTTGATGCTCTATGTCGATGTCGACGAGGCGCGAGCGCGGCTGGAAGCCTTGCCCTGGGTAAAATCGGCAGAAGTGCGGCGTATTTGGCCATCACGGATCCATGTGACGATCCGCGAACGCAAGCCGGTGGCGCGCTGGCAAATCGACGGCGTTAAATTTGTCATCGACTCGCAGGGGCAAAAAATTGAAGGGCAACGCGCCGAACAGTTTGCAAGCTTGCCGTTGATCGTGGGCAAAGGTGCGGGGGAAGCTGCCGCTTCATTTTTTGCACTTGTTGCGGCGCAACCAAACTTCATGTCAGGTGTGAAGGCCGCCGTGCGAGTAGGTGAAAGACGTTGGGATTTACGGCTTGCTAACGGTGTTGAAGTACGACTGCCAGAAGAAGGCGCCGAAGCGGCCTTGGCAGAACTTGTTAGGCTCGATCGCGAAGACAGAATTCTCGCGCGAGACATCAAAGCGATCGACCTTCGCTTTGCAGACCGGTTTATTGTCAAGCTACCGCCAGGTTCGCCCTTGATCGCACCGGTCAAGATTTCTGGTGGTAGGGACACTTAATGGCTGTTGGCATTGGCAAGGCAAGGGGACGGAGCACACAGCGGCCGTTCAAGGGCGGTATTATCGGGGCACTGGATGTCGGATCGACGAAAGTGGCCTGTCTGATTGTCAAGCCTGTGGTTCCACGCGAAGGCGGAGCGCCGCTGCTGAAGGTTCTGGGTGTTGGACAACAGGCCAGCACCGGTGTGCGGGCGGGCGCAGTCGTCGATATCAACGCTGCCGAAGATTCTATCCGGGCTGCCGTCGAGCAGGCCGAACAGATGGCCGGGGTCACGCTCAAGGAAGCGATCGTAGGCATTTCCTGCGGGCAACCGCAGAGCCGCACGATCAATGTCGAGGTCTCGATTGCCGGACATGAAGTTGGTGAAGAGGATTTACGCCGGGCATACGCGACGGGGCGGGCACAAATTCCTTCGAACGAACGCGAGGTTATTCACTGCACGCCGGGCAGCTATTCCATCGACGGCAGCCGGGGGATCCGTAATCCGCTGGGCATGATTGGCGAGACACTGGGCGTGAGCATGAACGTGGTCACGGCCGGGTCCGGGCCTATCCGCAATCTTGAGGCTTGCATTGGACGCTGCCACCTTGGCATCGCGGGCATGGCAGCTTCGGCCTATGCATCCGGGCTTGCGACGTTGGTTGCCGATGAAATCGATCTGGGTGCGACCGTGGTCGACATGGGCGGCGGCACGACCTCGATCTCGGTATTCTTCGACGGACACCTTGTATTTTCTGATGTTTTGCCCGTCGGGGGCAATCACGTGACGAGCGATATTGCCCGCGGATTGTCGACCTCACTGGTGCAGGCGGAGCGGCTGAAGACATTGTTTGGCAGTGCTTTGTCGGGTCCCAATGACGGTCGGGACATGATCGCGGTGCAGCAATTGGGCGAAGACGACGGTGACGATGACGCGCAGGTTCCTCGCTCGGTTTTGACCGGGATCATTCAGCCGCGCATTGAAGAAACTTTCGAAATTGTCCGCGACCGGCTTGCTGAGTTTGGCCTGTCATCGATTTCTGCACGGCGCGTCGTGCTCACCGGGGGCGCCAGTCAGCTCAACGGGGCGCGGGAAATAGCGTCGCGTGTGCTGTCAAAACAGGTCAGGATTGGCCGGCCGGTGCGTCTGGCGGGGCTGGTGGATGTTGCGGCCGGTGCGCAATTTGCGGCGTGTGCCGGACTTGCGTCCTGGGCGGCACATCGTCCGAACGAAGTGCAAAATTTTCAAGAGGACGCAGACTTTCCACAACTGGCGTATGCTAGTGCTTCTGCTTCGCAGGGGTTCGCCGGAATAAAGCGCTGGTTCAAAGAGAATTTTTAACTGTTTGCGGCGCAAGACTAGGCAAGAAAATAGCGCGGAAAACGCGCGGGACTTTGGGAAATGGTGTGGTGTTTTCAGTTTGGTGAAGGTGGCACGCATGGAGAATAAGAAATGGCCATCAACATTTCGGCAGCAGACTTCACTGAACTGAAGCCGAGGATACTTGTGTTTGGCGTCGGCGGAGCCGGCGGCAATGCCGTCAATAATATGGTGTTGTCGAAGCTTGAGGGCGTCGAGTTTTTGGTGGCGAATACGGACTCGCAAGCGCTGGTTCATTCCAAAGCGCATCACCGTCTGCAGATCGGAACCGTGTTGACGCAAGGCCTGGGTGCAGGCTCGCGTCCCGATATTGGCCAGGGCGCGGCTGAAGAAAGTTCAGACGAAATCAAGCGCATCCTTCAATCCAGCCACATGGTGTTCATCACGGCGGGTATGGGTGGTGGCACGGGTACGGGGGCGGCACCGGTTATCGCCAAACTGGCGCGCGAACTTGGCATTCTGACCGTCGGTGTTGTGACGAAGCCCTTTGCCTTTGAAGGGCAGCGGCGCATGCGCACCGCCGATGAGGGGATCGAGCGGCTCAAGGAATTCGTCGATACGCTGATCGTTATTCCAAATCAAAACCTGTTCCGCATTGCCAACGAAAAGACCACGTTTGCCAAAGCGTTCGAAATGGCCGACGAAGTGCTCTATGCCGGCGTGCGCGGGGTTACGGATCTGATGGTGATGCCGGGCCTGATCAATCTTGACTTTGCCGATGTTCGAACCGTCATGAGCGAGATGGGCACGGCCATGATGGGTATGGGTGAAGCCGAAGGCGAGCGCCGCGCTGTTGAAGCGGCGGAGGCTGCGATTTCCAACCCATTGCTTGACGTGTCGTCGATGAAAGGCGCGCGCGGGGTTCTGATCAATATCACCGGCGGGATGGATCTGACGCTTTATGAAGTTGACGAAGCGGCGAACAAGATACGCGCCGAAGTCGATCCGGAAGCGAACATTATTGTGGGCTCGACTTTTGATGAACGTCTGAATGGGCGCATGCGGGTATCTGTTGTAGCCACAGGCATTTCAGCGGAAATGCGGATGCAGACTCTGCCGGCAAAAGTGTCGGCGGCCGTCTCGAAAGCCAGCGGCGTCCGTTCGACTTCGATGCCAACCTTTGCCCAGCCCATTGTTGCCGGGTCAACCAATCCGGCGTCCAGCACCGGCGCGTCGCCTGTGCCAGCGCCATCACATCCTGTTCATTCCATGCAAAGTGAAATTGTTCGTGCGGGGTTGGCGGGCGACGCAGGTCTTTCAACCCAGGAGCACTCGGTGTGTGCGCCGCCGCAGCGGGGTTACGGCGGGGTGGAAAGTCACATCTTTGATCCGGAGATGATTGAATCCGTGGGTGCGGCGCTGCGTGGCGGGCAGTTCTCAGACGTTGCGCGGCAGCATTCACAGAGGCCGCCTCTGCCACCCCAGTTTCAGCAAGAAACGAAGAAATCAGGGGGCTTCAGCGTTTTTGGCATTAGCATCGGTGGGACGTCGAGTGCCAAGCGCAATCCAATTTCAAAGCCGGGATCGTCACCCAGCGGAATGCGGCTTGCTCCGCAAGGTTATGCGAGCGAGTCGTCACGCTCACTTCCCGTGGCCAGTAAAAGTTCGAATCTGGGCCAAGACAAATCAGATGAGCCGTATAATGCTGTTTCTGACGACCAGCTTGAAATACCGGCGTTTTTGCGCCGCCAGGTGAATTAACGGGCTTGGTCTGAATTTCTCCTAATGTTCAACCAAAAGGTGTGGCCTCGACATTGATCGAGGCTGCCTTGCTTTGGCTCCCGATTCTGCTTCAGGCTGCAAAACGCAACCGTGGCGCCAGCGGTTTGGGTTACGGCACGCTCATTTTTCGGCTGATTTGAGCGGTAATAATCGGAAATAAGAAGTCATTTCGAGCGATTCGGACACACTGTTAGAACTTTCTTCAGCGATGAAATCACGCGTGCGGGTGCTGGGTTGCGTAAGCAACACTCGCACAGGTGGTTGGACGGGTAGCTCCATTGTTTTTGGAGCAGTTCAGTCTTGAAGGCCGTGGGGACGGCCGGAAATTCGGGGCGCACCTCGTGGCACGAGTTGGACTGGCAGTTTCGAGTTTAGTTGTGAGGGGCAATGTCACTTCAGAAGACGATCAAGAACCGGATGGTTTGCCAAGGTGTTGGGGTGCACTCTGGAATTCTGTCCAAAGTCACACTGCTTCCGGCTCCTGAAGGAACTGGAATTGTGTTCCGCCGAACTGATCATCCGGGCGTCGCAGGTGTGATTCCAGCGCGCTTTGACAAGGTGACAGATACCAAGCTCGGAACGACGATTGGTAATGTTTATGGCGTAAAGGTGCATACGGTTGAGCACTTGATGGCCGCTGTTTCAGCCTGCGGTGTTTCCAATCTCTTTATCGAAATCGACGGCGCGGAAGTTCCTATCATGGATGGAAGCGCTGCGCCGTTTGTGTTTTTGCTCGAATGTGCTGGCCTGGTCGTACAGAGCGCGCCTCAACATGTGATCCGCGTGCGTGAAACCGTGCGCGTAGACGATGGCGACAAGTACGCTGAATTGCGCCCCGGTGTAGGGTTCTCTGCGGAACTGGAGATCGCGTTCGAAAATTGCCCTGTTATCGACCGGCAGTTCTATTCGTTCGATCTTGACGCTCCGTCTTTCAAGGCTGAGCTTGCGCGGGCGCGCACTTTTGGGTTCCGCCACGAAGTTGAGCATTTGCAGGCAAATGGTCATGCGCTTGGTGGGTCATTGGCGAATTCCATCGTCGTTGACGGAGACCGGATTCTGAACGAAGAAGGTTTGCGATACGGCGATGAATTTGTGCGGCACAAATTGCTGGATGTCGTTGGCGATATGGCCTTGGCTGGAGCACCTTTGTTTGCGCAGTTCCGAGGTTTCAAGACGGGCCATGCGCTTAACAATCGCCTTCTGCGAGAGTTGTTCGCGCGCAAGAGCGCTTATGAAGTTGTGACATTGCATGCACGCCGTACAGCTCCACCCGTCGAACGTCCGATTTACGTTGGTGGACTGGCTGCTGCTGAGTAATGGTTGCCAATTGCTTAATGCGCCGCTTGCGGGGGGATACGCGCGGCGCATTTTTTTTGTTAAACGGAACAGATAGTGGCTACCTCATGGTACGCGAAATCTGGATTGCAACTTCTCCTACGCATTTGTGGAATGTTCGTGGAACTAACCGGCAACCTACAACGGTCGAAGAATTATTTTGGCATTTGTGAGCCAGAATCTGAGGTGCGCCCCGGTGGTTGACCAGTGTAAGTGTAGAATCACGGCATGCCGATCACCACGCCGCAGTGGGCAGCCTTGCCCGGTTTTGCGGCGGAACTGTTCGCTTCCTGACGTTTTGGTCATCAGGTTCGGCTAGCGGCGGCGATCAGCATGCGCTAAAGATTGGCTAGAATTTCGTACGGTGCCGGGGCAGGGCCTGGCAGTCTGGACGAGTGTGTTTCATCATATGACCGGCTGGTGCTCATGCCTCTTTTTCGATTTTCGCGTACACTACGTCTTTCAACGGTACTCGCGTTGGCTTTGCCTCTTGCCGCGTGTGCAGGAGATGACACGGATGTGCCACGTCCGCGTGGGGAAATCCAAGAGGTCCCCCCAGAGCAGCTTTACGCAAATGCGCTCACACAACTTGATAAAGCAAATTGGATTCCTTGCGCGGCAGCGTTCGACGAAGTGGAACGTCAGCACCCGTATTCGATTTGGGCGCGGCGCGCGATTTTGATGTCGGCGTTTTGTCACTATCAAGGCAACAAATACAACGAAGCAATTTTGGCTGCGGACCGGTTCATCACTTTACACCCCGGTAACAAAGACGCGCCCTATGCGTACTACCTGAAGTCGGTTTCTCTTTATGAGCAGATCGTCGATGTCGGTCGTGACCAACGGCGGACGGAGCAGGCGATGTCGGCGTTGCGGGAACTCATCAAGCGGTTTCCGCAAACTGACTACGCGCGCGATGCAAGATTGAAACTTGATCTGACGCGGGATCACTTGGCTGGTAAGGAAATGGCGATCGGCCGCTACTATTTGAAACGTGGCGAGATGGTGGCAGGGATTAGCCGCTTTCGGACTGTGGTGGAAAAGTATCAAACCACCAGCCACGTTCCCGAAGCTTTACACCGTTTGGTCGAAGCCTATTTGTCTTTAGGCGTTGTCAAGGAAGCGCAAGCTTCTGCTGCGGTGCTCGGACACAATTACCCTGGCAGCGAATGGTATGAAGACACCTACGCTGTCATGCAGGAATATGGAAGCATCCCAAACGCCGGGAAGCCGGTTGCACAAACCCGGCCGGCTTCGCCAGATGCAGCGCCGCAAGAACCGATGCCAGTCATCGCGCCACCGGAATTGGCTTCTGATCCAGGGATGGCGGCTGAGACTGCAGACAAGAAAGACGACGAAGGCGGTCTCTTCGACTGGTTTTAGTTTTTCCAATACGGCGCCACGCTTCAGATGCTGACATCCCTTTCAATCCGCGACTTTGTGCTGATTGAACGGCTGGATTTGGAGTTCGCACCCGGGTTGTGCGTGCTCACTGGCGAGACCGGTGCAGGTAAGTCCATATTGCTTGATGCGCTGGGACTGGCGACTGGCGGGCGGGCAGAGCGTGGATTTATTCGCGCAGGTTCCTTCCAAGCGACAGTCACGGCAGTGTTTGATCTGCCACGAGATCATCCGGTGCGCGCCTTGCTCCGCGGCAATGGTTTGGACGGCGACAGTGCGCTGATCTTCCGGCGAACGATTGGCGCGGACGGGCGCAGCCGGGCGTTTGTCAATGACCAGCCTGTTTCGATCGGGTTGATGCGCGAAGCTGGTGCGATGCTGCTTGAGATTCATGGGCAGCACGATGATCGAGGTTTGCTCGATGGAGCGGGCCATCGCAATTTGCTTGACGCTTTTGGGCGGCTCGGTGACGAAGTAACCGACGTTGAATCAGCATGGCGGCTTGTGGCCGCGGCCGAAGAGGCTTTGCGCGCAGAGACGGACGCACAATCGCGTGCGGCGCAGGACTTCGACTACTTGAAACATGTCGCCGAGGAATTGCGCGCCCTCGACTCACGGGCCGGCGAGGAGGCCGAGCTTGCGAAAATGCGGGCAGTCATGATGGCCGCTGAGAAAATTTCCAGCGATCTCAATGACGCCGTTGATGCTTTGGCGGGACATGGTGGAGTCGAAGCTCGCTTGAATCTGGCATTGCGCCGCTTGAGCCGTGCGCAGTCGGCGGCGCAGGGACGGCTGGATGCAGCAGTGGCTGCACTTGATCGTGCCGTCATCGAAGTCAGCGAGGCGCGTCGTACAGTTGATGCGGCTACCAAGGGTCTGGCCTTCGATGCCAACGGCCTTGAGCGTGCAGAAACGCGCTTGTTTGCACTCAGGGCTGCGGCGAGGAAGTTTGGCGGTAGCTGCGACGGGCTTATCGGCAAGCGTGCTGAAGTTGAGGCAAAACTAGCAGCGTTGTCGAGCGCGAACTCGCGCGCGCGGGAATTGGAACGGCTGAGGGTTGAGGCGCGCAGCAATTACGATAAAGCTGCAACACTGTTGAGCGCGGCACGCGAGAAAGCGGCATCAGCGCTTGATATCCGGGTTGCCAAAGAATTGGCGCCGTTGAAGTTGGCGAGTGCCTTGTTCCGTACGAAACTGGAACGATTGCCGCCAGAGTCCGCAGGACCGATGGGGCAGGACCGGGCTGAATTCATGGTGGCGACAAATCCGGGGGCGCCGTTTGGGGCGCTGACGCGCATTGCTTCAGGCGGTGAGCTAGCCCGTTTTATTCTGGCGTTGAAGGTTTCGCTTGCCGATGAAGGATCGGCCTCGACATTGATATTCGACGAGGTTGATCGAGGCGTTGGTGGAGCGGTCGCCGATGCAGTTGGTGAACGGCTGGCGCGGTTGGCGCAAGGCGAGCAGGTTTTGGTGGTGACGCACTCACCGCAAGTCGCGGCACGCGGCGCTCATCATTTGCGCATCAGCAAGGCGATGGCGGCGGGCGCCATGGCAACGCGGGTCGAACTGCTGGATGCAACAGGGCGGCGCGAGGAAATCGCTCGCATGCTGGCTGGAGCCAAGGTGACCAATGAAGCGCGGGCGGCGGCGGATCAATTGATATCGGGTGGAGTTGAGCCCCTGCCCAAGCGGCGTCGCGCGACGTGAGTGCAAAGCCTGCGGCTGTTTCGAAGATGCCGGAAGCAGATGCGGCGCTGGAACTTGAACGCCTGGCGCGCGAGATTGCGGACCATGACAAGCGCTACTTCGCGGAGGACGCACCTTGCGTTTCGGACGCCGACTACGACGCGCTGAAAAAGCGCAATGCGGCGATCGAAGCGAAGTTTCCACAACTGATCCGCCCGGACAGTCCGTCGCGGCGGGTTGGATTTGCGGCGACCGAGAAATTCGGCAAGGTGAAGCACGGTGTTGCGATGCTGTCTCTCGACAATGCGTTCAGCGATGAAGACGTGGCCGATTTCATTGAGCGGGTGCGGCGGTTCTTGAGCCTCGGCGCCGACGAGGATTTGGCGATCACGGCGGAACCCAAGATCGACGGACTGTCGGCGAGCTTGCGTTACGAGAAAGGCCGGTTCGTGCTGGGCGCCACGCGCGGCGACGGCGAGGTGGGCGAGGATGTTACGGCGAATTTGCGCACGCTCGACGATATTCCGCATGTGCTCAAAAGTCACGACGCGCCCGACGTGATCGAGGTGCGCGGTGAAGTGTTCATGAGCCACGCCGATTTCGCCAAGCTTAACAAGGAGCAGGTGGCGCGCGGAGAAAAGACCTTCGCCAATCCGCGCAACGCGGCGGCGGGGTCGTTGCGTCAGCTCGATGCGGCGATCACGAGACAGCGACCGTTGAAGTTCTTCGCCTATACGTGGGGCGAGGCGTCGACGCTGCTGGGTAGCACGCAAACGGATGTGATCGCGGCGTTCGGCGCGTGGGGTTTTCCGACGAACCCGCTGATGAAGCGCTGCAACAGCGTCGATGAGATTTTGAAGTATCACGAGAAGATCGCGGGTATGCGCGCCTCGCTCGGCTACGACATCGATGGTGTGGTCTATAAGGTTGACCGGCTCGATTGGCAGCAGCGATTGGGCTTTGTCAGCCGCGCGCCACGTTGGGCTGTGGCGCATAAGTTTCCGGCCGAGCAAGCCGAGACCGAGCTGCTTGAGATCGACATTCAAGTCGGGCGCACGGGCGTGCTGACGCCGGTGGCGCGGCTCAAGCCCGTGACGGTGGGCGGCGTCGTGGTGACGAATGCGACGCTTCACAACGAAGACGAGATTGCACGCAAGGACGTGCGCGTCGGCGACACCGTTGTCGTGCAGCGCGCGGGCGATGTGATCCCGCAGATCGTGCGCACGAACTTGGAAAAGCGTGCGAAGGGTGCGAAGGCGTTCAAGTTCCCCGAGGTGTGCCCTGTGTGCGGCAGTCATGCCGAGCGCGAAGAGGGCGAGGTTGCACGGCGTTGCACCGGCGGTTTGATCTGTCCGGCGCAGGCGGCGGAGCGGCTGAAGCACTTCGTGTCGCGCAATGCGTTCGACATCGAGGGCTTTGGCTCGAAGCATGTCGATGCGTTTTTGGCGGACAAGATGATCGCGCATCCTTCCGACATTTTCCTGTTGGAGAAGAAATTTGGCGCCGGGCCAAATGCAATTGCGGCGCGCGAGGGCTGGGGGCTGCAGTCGGCGGCGAAGCTTTTTGCCGCCATCGAGGCACGGCGAACGGTGGCGCTGCACCGGTTTATATATGCGCTCGGCATTCGTCATGCCGGCGAGGCGACGGCGCGGGCGTTGGCTTTGAATTACGGGTCGGCGTTGGTGTTCGTGGAGGCGATGACGGCGGCGGCTGACGAGGCATCGACGGCGTTTGCCGAACTCAACGCCATCGAAGGCATCGGCGAAGTCGTGGCGAAGGCGATCGCCGAGTTCTTCGAAGAAGAACACAACCGCGCGGAAGTGGCGCGGCTGTTGGCGTTGCTCGTCGTCGAAGGGGCCGAAAGGCCGAAAGCAGACAGTGCGGTGGCGGGCAAGACGATTGTGTTCACCGGCACGCTGGAAAAGATGGGCCGCAGCGAAGCGAAGTCGCGCGCGGAGTCGCTGGGTGCCAAGGTTGCAGGCTCGGTGTCGGCGAAGACGGACTTGGTGGTTGCGGGTCCGAAAGCGGGTTCGAAGCTGAAAGACGCCGAGAAGCTCGGCGTGAAGGTGATCAGCGAAGATGAGTGGTTGGCGTTGATCAGTCGTCCGTGAATTCCAGGGCTACGCCGTGCGCTGCGGTCGCGGGGACAGTAACGCTTTGCCTGGACGTGCTGTGGGGGATGCGGCCCATGTCGAGCATTGCGGCGACTGCGTCAATTTCGGTGACACGGATTGTGAGACCCACGATGCCTTCGCGAATGCCTTGATCGCGCTTTTGTATTTCGATTTTGGTGTTCTCCAGTTTGTCAAATAGCCTGGCCAATTCCAGTTTCGCACTTTGCGGATTGTCGAGTGCGAGATTGATTTTGGCCACGCCAACGGCACCGTTGGGGTGGAGTTGCCATTCGTGGCGGGCGCGGGTGAGTTCTGGTGTGAGGTGCGTGCAGACGAATTGCATCGTATCGGGCAGTTTTAGGCCCGGCATGTTGATGTTGCGGAAGCGGACCATCTCGCACTTGCCGTCGAGATCGAGCGGGCGCGAGAGGTCGTTGGGATCTTCCGCTTCGATGCCGGCGGCGCGTAAGGCGGCGCAGGTTTTGTCTGCGTCATCGGCGCCGTAGGCGATGGCGATGGCGCCTTCGCCGCGGGCTTTGACGCGCCCAGCGAGGCGGCCTTCGGCGCCGGTGGCGTCGACGACACCCAGAAGCTCGATGTAGGTTTTGCCGAACATGATGCAGTGATTGCCGGTGCCTTTGCCTTCGTGAAAGCCGCGCGGGGTGAGTGCAAAACCAAACTTGCGATAGGTGGCGGCCGCCTCGTCCAAATTGGGCACGGCGATGACGACGTGGTCGAGGCGAGAGATTGGGGCCATAGTGCTAAATCGCACGCGTAGCTTCGGTCATCCAGCTTTGTGTTTCGGCGTCGACTTTGCCGTCATGCACCTGGCGGACGCGGGCGTGGTAGGCGTTGAGCCAATGACGTTCACCTTCGCTCAGCATACTGGGTTCGACGAGGGCGAGGTCGATTGGCGCCAGTGTCAGGGTTTCGAATTCCATCATTTTTCGATCGCCGCCGATGTCTTTGGGTTCGGTGACGACGATCAGGTTTTCGATGCGAATGCCGTAGGCGCCTACTTTGTAATAGCCGGGCTCGTTGGAGACGATCATGCCGGGTTTCAGGGGCACGTTGAGGACACGCTTCGAAATGTTCTGCGGGCCTTCGTGAACGCTGAGGTAAGCGCCGACGCCGTGGCCGGTGCCGTGATCGTAGTCGTAGCCGCCGTCCCACAAAGCCATACGCGCGAGCGTGTCAAGCTGAACGCCGGTGGTGCCTTCGGGGAACCGGGCGCGGGCAAGAGCGATGTGTCCTTTTAACACGCGGGTGAAGCGGTCTTTCATTTCGGCCGTGGGCGTGCCGACTGCGATGGTGCGCGTTACGTCGGTGGTGCCGTCGAGATACTGGCCGCCGGAGTCGATCAAGTAAATCTCGCCGGACTGGATTCTGCGGTTCGATTTCTTGGTGACACGATAATGTGGCAGCGCGGCGTTGGCGCCTGCGCCAGAGATGGAGCCGAAACTGAGATCCTTCAGGGTGCCGGTTTCGGCGCGATAGGATTCCAGCACGCGGCAGGCTTCGATTTCGTCGATCTTGCCTTTCGGGCCCTCCCTGGCGATCCAGGCCAGGAATTTCGAGAGGGCAGCACCATCGCGTTCATGGGCGCGGCGGGTGCCGTTGAGTTCGGTGGCGTTCTTGCAAGCCTTGGGTAGAAGGACGGGATCGGGGCCACGGACAATTTCGGCGCCGCCCGCTTTCAACTGATCGAACAGCCAGGATGACGCCGTTGCGGGGTCGATCTGAATGCGCTTCTGCGATTGCGCCTTTAGATGAGCGCCCAGTTCTTCAGGCGCGCGGACGGTGACGTGATTGCCGAGCCAGGCTTCGATGCCCGGTGTGAACTTACGGCGGTCGATGAAGAGTTCGACATGGCCGTCATTGTTGAGCATTGCGAACGAATGCGGGAACGGCGTGTGCGGCACGTCGCTGCCGCGAATGTTGAGGAGCCAGGCGATGGACTCGGGCAAGGTCAAGACGGCCGCATCGGTTTTGGCATCGCGCAAGGATTTGGCGATGCGTTCGCGCTTGGAGTCCGAGGCCTCGCCAGCATGTTCAAGTTGCTGGATGGCGACCGCGCCCAAAGGCGCGGCCGGTTGATCGTCCCAAATAGCGTCGAGCGGATTGTCCGCGCAGGCAACCAGCGTGCCGCCGGCCTTGGCAACCGAGGTTTGGAGAGCTTCGACCGCAGAGGCGGAATGCAGCCATGGGTCGTAGGCGAACTTGGCGCCCTTCGGGAGATTTGCTTCAATCCAATCGGGCGGTGGGTTGTCAACAAGCGAGGCGTTTTCAAATGCGCTGGCGTCGACCTGTTCGGCGGCCTGGACGGTGTAGCGGCCGTCGATGAAGACTGCTGCCTTGTTCAGAAGAGCGACGGCGGCGCCGGCCGAGCCGGTGAAGCCTGTGAGCCATGACAGGCGTTCGGCGCGCGCGGGGACGTATTCGCCCTGATACTCGTCGGATCGTGGAATGATGAAACCATCCAGGCCCCGGCGCTTGAGTTCATCGCGCAAAGCGGCGAGGCGGGGGGCGCCTTGAGCTGGGGTTGTGGTTTCGGCGAAGGATTGGAAAGCGGTTTGGTGCAGCATGGGGGGCAAACTAGTCGTCTCCGGCGTGTGGCTCAAGGGCTCGTTTGTGGTAGCAAGGGGTTAGAATTTCCCGGAGCTTCGGTCATGTCCAAACCCTTCCATATTGGCTTTCTGCTTTATCCCAACTTGACGCAACTCGACCTCACGGGACCGGCGCAGTTTCTGTCGCGGGCGCCGGGTGCGAAGGTTCATTATATCTGGAAGACGATTGAGCCCATTCCGTCGGACGCAGGACTGTCGCTGATGCCGACGACGACGTTCAAGGCTTGTCCGCAGCTCGATCTCATTTGTGTTCCGGGTGGGGCTGGACAGTCGGCGTTGATGACGGATGATGAGACTCTGGCCTTCCTGCGTCAGCAGGCCGTGAACGCGAAATATGTGACGTCGGTGTGCACGGGCTCGCTTGTTCTGGGTGCCGCCGGTTTGATCTCGGGCTACAAGTCGGCTTGCCATTGGATGTGGCGCGATATGCTGCCGGCCTTTGGCGCCATTCCGGTGAATGCGCGGGTGGTGAAGGATCGCAACCGTATTTCCGGCGGCGGGGTGACGGCCGGGATCGACTTTGCTCTGGCGGTGATTGCCGAGGAGTGGGGCGAGGAGGCAGCAAAGATGATCCAGCTCCATCTTGAGTACGATCCTCAGCCGCCGTTCGATTGCGGCTCGCCCGAGCGCGCGGGACCGGAGATGACGGCGCGGGCGAAGGCGCTGAACCAAGCGTCGTTCGCGCGCCGCGAGAAAGTGATCAACGATGTCGCGGCGCGGCAAAGGAGGGGCGGTTCGTAGTATTCTCGTTCGCCAAGCAGGACATGCAGGACACGAAACGCACTCTTTGCATGCTGCCTCATCTGACGCCTGGAAGTCTGAGAATGATTAACCAAACGGAATGGCGAAAATTCAATGAGGGGGGGGGTGATTCTCGATTCTTCGTGCATGTGTACATGATAAGGATTTCCGCCAATTTTCAAGTTCCGGATTTACAGCATTTTCGCCTTAAAATGGCTGGTTTGCAGTGGTTTTTGATCGTTTGAATTTAGCGTGCAGCAAACATGCACGCGTGGGACTCGTGACGACACCGGCTTACCGCGCCAAGCACGCACAAAACCAAACCGCTCCATAATCTCTCTGGAACGGCGCAGTGGTGCCTATTCTGTTTTCAAGTCGCAGCTGAACTCCAGCCTTGAGGGGCTGAAGTTAGAAGTTTGGAACATATATGGAACATTTTTGGCGCGTGTCAATTGGAAACTTCAGCTGCATCCGCGCGTGCTGTGCCAATAAGTGGCGGAAAGAGATTGGCGAGTGCGCCGTAGTTCTTGGATTTGGATTTGTAATTGGGGAATTTGTATGGGAATGTTCCCATAATGTCGATCTTGGATCCGGTGCCGCCGCTCAAACCTTTGTTCTGGGTGGCATCGACTCGCAAAGACTATGCTGGGTTTCCGGAGTCTGTGCAGGACAGGGTCGGTTATGCCTTGTACCTGGCTCAGACCCGGATTGGCGCATTCTCATGTCAAGGTGTTCAAAGGATTTGGCGGGGCGGGCGTTCTCGAGATTATCAGCGCATTTGACGGCGATGCCTATCGAACTGTGTATACGGTGAAGTTTGAGAATTCGGTGTACGTGCTCCACGCTTTTAAGAAGAAGTCGAAGTCGGGCATCGCAACGCCAAAAGCGGACATCGAGTTGATCCGCAAACGATTCAAGGAGGCCCGAGAGCTTCACGATTTACTTTTGGAGGGCAAATGGCAAAATCAATAAAGTTCGAAATGAGTTCGGGTAACGTGTTCGCTGATGGTGGCATGCCCAATGCCGAAGAGCACCTGTTGAAAGCAAAACTCGTCAGCCGATTGGACGATATTCTGAAAGCCCGGAAGCTGACGCAGAGTGCCGCGGGGCGTTTGTTGGGTATTGCTCAGCCTGACCTCTCAAAAATATTGGTTGGGCAATTTCGCGAGGTGTCGGTCGCGCGGCTGCTTCGTTTTATGTCAGACCTCGAGCAGGACGTGGAAATTGTTTTGACGCCCAAACGCAAAGGTGCGAAGCGCGGCAGGCTTAGTGTGCGCGCGGCGTGATTGGACGTTGCAATGCGTCAGTTTGATACGCGTCTCCCGAAGCGGAGTGCTTTGTGCTCAGTGTTCGATCGGCATAGCGTCGGCCGCGAGCGTTCCACCGGAGTAGCGGCTGTCGCCGGTGACTTCGCGGAGCGCGAAGTCTGGCATAGGAAAGGCCGTCATCGCTGCTTCGTTGTCGAATTCCGCTTCGGCCAAGATGAGTCCGTCGAGAGGGCCGTCAAATTTGTCGACCGACACGACTATGCCGTCAATGGGCGCCAAACGATGGCGCGTTTTGTTTATGTGCTTGCCGGGCAGCGCCGATAGCAACTCGAACTCTTCGCCGCTCAAATAAATCGAGGTCAGGAGCCGCGTGGACTCATTGAGGTCGCCTTCGCTTCAAGCACCAGATCGCAAAAGCCGCCAAGCGCCGCGCCACTCCCCTCCCCATAGGAAGACCGCCAGCAAACCAGAAAGGCAAACGGCAGTTCTACTCTACTCTGACCCCAATAATCCTCGTAGGCCCCGTTACCGACACGTCAATTTCCGGCGTGCGGGTTGCGCGCGAGCTCGACGCCCTGATCCGGCCTTCCGGCAAACCGCAAACCATCGTCAGCGACAATGGCACCGAGTTTACGTCGAGAGCGATCCTTGGCTGGCAAAACGAAAACGGCGTTAGTTGGCACTGCATCGCACCAGGCAAGCCGACCCAGAACGCGTTCATCGAAAGCTTCAACGGGCGACTGCGCGATGAGCTCTTGAACGAAGAGGTCTTTGACAGTCTCACCGATGCTCGCGGCAAACTTCAGAGGTGGCGCTACGATTACAACAATCTGCGTCCGCATTCGGGCCTGAAGGGATTTACACCGGCAACGGCGCGCCGGTCGCTTGAGCGTATGAATGGCTCCGCGCCTGTCGCGCTGGCCATTCCTGAAAAACTGAGTTATTCAACCCAAGGACTATCAGAATAAATGCGGGACCCGAAGGGCTCACGTCAAGGGGCGGCACATGTACGAATTAATCAAAAAGCAGATTGCGGCGGACTATTTTCAGAAGCGTTTCACGAACGACGGCCAACGTTTTGTAGCATGGTATCTGCGCAACGTACTGTTCCGCGACATGAATGAAACCCGTGACGATATTACCGACGGCGCGGACGACAAGCAGATTGACGCCCTTATCGTCGATGATGACAAGTCGCTTGTCCGCATTGTTCAAGGCAAGTTCGTCCAAAGCGGCACCGTTGACGCCGAACCGTTGCGCGAAGTCCTGTCCTCTTGGATTCAAATCAAGGACTTGGCGCGGCTTCAGAACGTGGCCAATCCCAAATTAGCCAGCAAGCTTCCTGAATTAGCGGCGGCGTTGGAAGAAGATTACGAAATTTCCTTTGAACTCATAACCACGGGAACGCTTACCGACGCGGCGCAACACGATCTTCTTGCGTTTCAAGAAGAACTTGCGAAGCTTAGCGAGAACGAAGCCTTCGACGCGACAATTCACGTTATCGACGCCGATGAACTCAAGCGTCGATATGAATATGCAATTGAAACAGATAATCCGAGCATCAACTATACCCAGTTCACGCCATAACCCGAAAATCCTTTGGCGAGATGACGCGGAAATTATCGGTGACGGTGTCGCGGAAGGTGGCCCAGTTTTCCGGAACTTTGCGGCGCAGGAAATCGAGCATGACCCC
>Ga0163153_10000697_pt1 | contig 57224 bp, 50 predicted proteins | sample OliLakLV19MP6IB1_FD_148629 | JGI IMG/M metagenome (GOLD analysis project Ga0163153, IMG submission 148629) | Freshwater microbial mat bacterial communities from Lake Vanda, McMurdo Dry Valleys, Antarctica - Oligotrophic Lake LV.19.MP6.IB-1 | ecosystem: Environmental > Aquatic > Freshwater >... | reverse complement strand
GAAATAGTGAAGGAAACTCGTCGTTTCCACAATGGCGGCAAATTGCGTCCCGTTCGAATCCATCATCGTCCTCCGATTGCGACTCAGTGGATGACAACAGATTCAGCACTGCAGTCCTTTGTCACGACAATCCTTCACCCGATTGCCCTGGTTTCGGTCGATTACTCTCTTGCGAGCCAAGCCTCCACCCCCTATACCCACCCCGCGATGACCGGCCATTTCTCCCGCCAACACCTACTCGCCATCGCGCCCTTGCAGCGCCACGAAATCGAATCGTTGCTCGACCTCGGCAACGAGTACGTCGATCTCAACCGCCAGATTCAGAAAAAGCGTGACACGCTGCGCGGCCGCACGCTGATCAATTTGTTCTTCGAACCCTCCACGCGCACGCAATCCTCATTCGAACTCGCGGGCAAGCGCTTGGGCGCCGATGTCATGAACATGTCGGTTGCCCAATCGTCGGTGCGCAAGGGCGAAACGCTGATCGACACGGCAACGACACTCAACGCCATGCACCCCGACATCATCGTCATCCGTCACCAGGACTCTGGCGCAGTCGCGTTGTTGGCGGACAAAGTGACTTGCTCGGTGATCAATGCGGGCGACGGCGCGCATGAACACCCCACTCAGGCCCTCCTCGACGCGCTGACGATCCGCCGCCGCATGGGCCGCATAGAAGGCCTCACAGTCACCATCGCAGGCGACGTGATGCACAGCCGCGTCGCCCGTTCGAACGTCCACCTGCTCAACAAGCTTGGCGCCCGTGTCCGTCTGGTGGCACCTCGCACTCTGATGCCCGCAGGCGCCAGCGAATGGGGTGCCGAAATTTTCAATGACATGCGCCAAGCCATCACGGGCGCCGACATCGTCATGATGCTGCGACTGCAGTCTGAGCGCATGACCGGCTCGTTCCTGCCCTCGCAACGCGAGTACTTCCACTTCTACGGCCTCGATCGCGAGAAACTGGCACTCGCCAAACCGGGCGCTTTCGTCATGCATCCAGGGCCCATGAACCGCGGCGTCGAAATCGACAGCGCCATCGCCGACGACATCGACCGCAGCCTCATCCACGAACAAGTCGAAATGGGCGTCGCCGTCCGTATGGCCGTCCTCGAAGCGCTTGCAAGGCAACTGCCAAATGATGAGCGCAAATCATGAGCGCCCGCACCGCCTTCATCAACGCCCGGCTCATTGACCCCGGCTCTGGACTCGATGTCACCGGCGCCATTCTGGTCGAAGGCGCAACCATCACCGATTTGGGTCCACGCCTCTTCAACGACGGCAAGCCCGCCAACGCCGGCATCATCGATTGCGCCGGACAGATCCTAGCGCCCGGCCTTATCGATCTGCGGGTCTTCACCGGCGAACCTGGTGCCGAGCACCGCGAGACTCTGGCCTCGGCCGCGGAGTCCGCAGCCGCCGGCGGCGTCACCTCGTTCGTCACCATGCCCACAACCGATCCGGTAATCGACGACGCCGCCCTCGTTGATTTTCTCAAACGCCGCGCTGCGGCAACCGCGAAAGTCAACATCTATCCCGCAGCAGCCCTCACCCGGGGCCTCAACGGCGCGCAAATGTCTGAGTTGGGCCTGCTCAAAGTCGCAGGCGCCATCGCCTTCACCGACGCCGATAGAACTGTTGCCTCAAGTCTGATCATGCGCCGCTGCCTTGCCTATGCAGCAAACTTCGATGCGCTTGTCATGGCCCACGCCGAAGACCCAGCCCTCTCAGGTCACATGAACGAAGGCGCCTACGCCGCGCGATTGGGCATCGGCGGCACACCAACAGCCGCCGAAACCATCATCGTCGAACGCGACATGCGCCTGGTTGAACTCACGGGCGCGCGTTATCACCTGGCCCAGGTCTCGTGCGCCGCAACACTCGAAATCATCGCCAAAGCCAAACAGCGCGGCCTGCCCGTCACCTGCTCGGTATCGGCCCATCACCTCGTGCTCAACGAAAACGACATCGGCGAATACAAGACCTTTGCCAAAGTGTCCCCGCCCTTGCGCAGCGAAGACGACCGCAACGCCATGGTCGAAGGCGTGCGCAACGGCACCATCGACACCATCGTCTCCAGCCACGACCCGCAGGCCCCCGAAACCAAGCGCCTGCCCTTCGCGCAAGCGGCCTTCGGCGCCGTCGGTCTGGAAACGCTGCTCGCCGCAGCACTGTCCCTGCATCACGAAGCAGGCATGCCCATCATTGAAATCCTCCGTTGCCTCACCATCAATCCCGCCCGTCTCCTCCGCCTGCCGCAAGGCCGCCTGACCATAGGCGCACCCGCCGATCTCGTACTTTTCGCCGCCAACACCCCACACCGCATCGACCCCACAAAATTCCGCTCGCGCAGCAAGAACTCCCCCTTCAAGGGACGGCTTATGCAGGGCGAGGTCTTGCGAACGATGGTCGCGGGCAAAATTGTTTTTGGAGAGAGTTGACTTGCCCATCCCCCACCAACCTCATAGCCCTTCGCCCGCTTGCGGGAGAAGATGGCGCGCCGCCCTTCGCGGCGTGACGGATGAGGGCCAACGCGGATGCTAATCCCCCTCCTCGCCTTTGCTGTGGGCTACGCACTCGGCTCCATCCCCTTCGCCTACCTCGTCGCGCGCCTGTTCAACCTCGGCGACATTCGCCAGATCGGCTCCGGCAATGTCGGAACCACCAACGTCCTGCGCACCGGCAACAAGCTCGCCACAGCCCTCACCCTCATCGGTGACGTCGGCAAAGGCGTCATTGCGGTGCTCCTCGCCAAGTATTTCGGGGACATCGCGGCAATGGCCGCAGCCCTCGGCGCCTTTGCCGGTCACATCTTCCCGGTGTGGCTCAACTTCAAAGGCGGCAAGGGCCTCGCGACGGGCGCAGGCATTCTCGCAGCACTTAATCTGCCTGTCGCCCTCATCGGTTTGGCCACCTGGATTACTGTCGCCCTCCTCTGGCGCACCTCGTCGCTCGCGGCCCTGGTAGCCGCCGCCGCGTCCCCGTTTTATATGCTCCTCTTGGGTCCATGGATTTACGCCGCAGGTGCCGCCGTGCTGGCAGCCCTGATCTTCATCACCCACCGCGAAAACATCGCCCGCCTGCGCACAGGCCAGGAACCGCGCATCGGCGAGAAGAAGCAGCCTTAAGCTATGGCTTGACTTTGTAGCCACATGTAGCTACCATTCAGTTATGAAAACCGTTTCAATTCGCGATGCGAAAAACCGCCTGACCGAACTCGCCCGCGAGGTGGAGGATGGCGAGACTATTATTGTCACGCGCAACGGCACACCGGTGCTCGACTTGGTGCCGCACAAACCCAAAGGCGGTTTACGCTGGCAAGCGATTGGCGAGTTCAAGCGCAAATACAAGATCAAGAAGCTCGTTTTGCGCATCGCTGACGATTTCGATGCACCTTTACCTGAGAACTTCTTGCTTCGACCGCTGCCTGGGAAATGAAGGTTCTGCTCGACACACAGATCCTCCTCGCCGCGATCGAGAAAGGAAACCGGGCACTTAGCACGCAGGTGAAGCGCATCCTCGTGTCACCGGAGGCTGACATCTACGTCAGCGTGGCCAGCCTCTGGGAGATCGCAATAAAGTGGCGGCTGAAAAAACTCGATCTCGCGCAGCCGCCCGAAAATTTACCGGAACTGATCTCAGAGATCGGCATGGGTCTATTGGTCATCAACGCCAACCACGCGCTGGCATCCGTCGCGCCCGAACCACTCACCCGTGATCCATTCGACCGTCTGCTCATCGCGCAATGCAAAATCGAATCCATGCAACTCCTTACAATCGACCGTGCATTGGCCGTACATCCCTTGGCGTTGAAACTGAATTAGAATTTGTAGTGAAGCCAAAGGGATTTGCGACAATTGACTCTCATCCCGCCATCATTCCGCCCCATTCCGCTCAAACCCTCCCGCCATGAGCGACACCACCATCTCACAGCCCGAACGCCTCGCGCGTCTGCGGCTCATCCGCAGCGACAGCGTGGGCCCGGTCACGTTCTGGGCCGCCATCGAGCGTTTCGGCTCGGCGTACGCCGCGATCGACGCGCTGCCCGCTCTCTCGCGAAAATCCGGCAAGGCGCGCCCGATCACCATCATCTCCACACTCGAGGCACAAAAAGAACTCGAAGCCCTCTCGGACTTCGGCGCCCAACTTCTCACCCCCGGCGACAACGCCTACCCCGCAACCCTGGCAGCGCTCGACCAACCACCGCCCCTCATTACGGTGAAAGGCGACGCGCAAATTCTCAACCGCGACGCCATCGCCATTGTTGGCGCCCGCAACGCCTCCGCCCTCGGCCATCGCTTTGCACGCGGGATCGCGCGCGATCTGGGTGAAGCGGGATTCGTCATTACCTCAGGCCTCGCCCGCGGCATCGACACCGCCGCCCACAAAGGCAGCCTCGAAACCGGAACCGTGGCCGTAATGGCCGGGGGGATCAACGTCATCTACCCGCCTGAGAACGCCAGGCTCTTCGACGAGATCGCAGCCAAGGGCGCGATCATTGCCGAAATGCCCTTCGCCTTTCAGCCGACTGCTCAACACTTCCCGCGCCGCAACCGCATCATCTCAGGCCTTGCGCGCGGTGTGCTTGTGGTTGAGGCGACCCTCAACTCCGGCTCTCTCATCACCGCAAGGCTGGCGGGCGAACAGGGCCGCGAGGTCTTCGCCGTTCCGGGTTCCCCGCTCGATCCGCGCGCCAGGGGCACCAACAGTCTGCTGCGCCAGGGCGCCATCCTCACCGAAAGCGCCGAAGATATATTCGCGACCCTGCGCCCCGCCGAATGGCAACAGCCCGCGCCCAAATCCCCTGAGAGCTACACCGCCCAACCCCTCCCCGGTTACGACAGGCTAGAGGCCGAAATTCTACGTCATTTAGGGGCCGCACCCATCGAGTCGGACGAGCTGGTCCGTCTCCTCGGCGTTACACCCGCAGCGGTTGCAACGGCCCTTCTGGACCTGGAATTCGCCGGTCTGTTAACCCGACACGCTGGCCAGAAAGTCTCCCTGGCAGCCGCCGGGTAACCAACTAATTTATTGAATCTAAAGCATTTTTAGACACGCTGGCCCGCGATGACGCACCCGCTGGTTGACTTGGCAACAAAAATTAGACCACTGTCCGCGCCCTAAAACAGGGTCCACCCAAAAGGAACAACAACCGAGTGGCCGCAAGCAATGTCGTGATCGTTGAGTCGCCAGCCAAGGCAAAAACGATCAACAAATACCTCGGCACGGACTTCAAAGTGCTCGCCTCTTACGGCCATGTCCGCGACCTCGCGGAAGAGGACGGCTCGGTCAAGCCTGACGAAGATTTCGCTATGTCGTGGGAGATCGCCGAACGCGCCGCCAAGCACCTGAACGAAATTACCGCCGCCATGAAAGGCGCGAAAAAGCTGATCCTCGCCACCGACCCTGACCGCGAAGGCGAAGCCATATCCTGGCACCTGCTCGAAGTGCTCAAACAAAAGAAACTCCTCAAAGACGTCGCCGTCGAACGCGTCGTCTTTAATGCGATCACCAAGAACGCCGTGCTCGAAGGCATGGCCAATCCGCGGCAGGTCGACAACGAACTGGTCGATGCTTATTTGGCTCGCCGTGCCCTTGATTATCTCGTGGGCTACAATCTCTCGCCCGTCCTGTGGCGCAAACTTCCGGGCTCAAAGTCGGCCGGGCGCGTTCAGTCGGTGGCCTTGCGCCTGATTTGCGAGCGCGAACTCGACATCGAGAAATTCCGCGCCGAAGAATACTGGACCGTCGACACACTTCTCAACACGCCTAAGAGCGACCAGCTGACTGCAAGGCTGATCAAACTCAACGGCGAGAAGATCGAAAAATTCTCTCTGCCCAACGAAGCCTCGGCATTCGCCGCTCGCACGATCATCGAGCAGGGTAAATTCTCGGTCGTCAGTGTCGAAACCAAACCGGCGCGCCGTAATCCCTACCCCCCATTCACAACCTCGACACTGCAACAAGAAGCCTCGCGCAAGCTCGGCTTTTCCGCCAGCCACACCATGCGTGTCGCCCAGCGTCTCTATGAAGGTGTCGACATCGGCGGCGAAACCGTCGGCCTCATCACCTATATGCGTACCGATGGCGTCGATGTGGCACCCGAAGCGCTCGCCCAAACGCGCAAACTGATTGCCAAAAATTTCAGCGCCAAACATTTGCCAGCAAGCCCGCGCGTCTACAAGTCAAAAACCCGCAACGCCCAGGAAGCGCACGAAGCCATTCGTCCCGCCGACGTCGATCGCACGCCGGAATCTCTGAAGTCGCTTGAGCCCGACATGCTGAGGCTCTACGACCTCGCCTGGAAGCGCATGGTCGCAAGCCAGATGGAATCAGCCGAATTCGAACGCACCACCGTCGACATCGAAACTCCGGACGGACGCACAGGCTTGCGCGCCAATGGCTCGGTGCAGATCTTCGATGGCTTTCTTGTCCTGTATCAGGAGGGCCGTGACGACAGCGCGGACGACGAAGACGGCGACCGCCTGCCGAAAGTATCCCAGGGCGATGCCTTGGGTGTCAAAGAAGTCAAACCGGAACAGCATTTCACTGAACCGCCGCCGCGTTTTTCTGAAGCGTCTCTGGTCAAGAAAATGGAAGAGCTCGGCATCGGCCGCCCTTCGACCTACGCCTCGACGTTGCAGGTCCTGCGAGACCGCAAATACGTTCGCATGGAGAAATCGCGCTTCGTCTCGGAAGACCGCGGCCTGCTTGTCACCGCCTTCCTCACCAATTTCTTTGAACACTATGTGCAATACGCCTTTACCGCCGACCTCGAAGATCAGCTCGACCAAGTCTCTGAAGGCAAACTGAAATACAAGGTTCTGCTGCGCGATTTCTGGACCGGCTTTGACGCCGCCATCAAGGGCACCGCCGAACTGCGCATCACCCAGGTCCTGGACACACTTAACGAAGTGCTGGGCTCGCACATTTTTCCGGCCACCACTGACGGCAGCGATCCGCGTAAGTGCAAGATGTGCGCCTCCGGCGAACTCGGTCTGCGCCTGGGCAAGTTCGGCGCCTTCATCGGCTGCTCGAACTATAAAGTCGAGACCGGCGAAAAATGCAGTTACACCCGCCAGCTCGCAGCCTCCGGCGGTGACGGCGCCGCCGAAACCCGCACCTTGGGGGTCGATCCCGATTCCGGTCTCAGCGTCACCATGCGCGTCGGCCGCTTCGGTCCCTATCTCCAACTCGGCGAAGGCTCGAAGGAAGAAAAAATCAACCCCAAGCGCTCCAGCATTCCCAAAGGCGTTGACCGCACCAACCTCGATCTCGAAACCGCGTTGAAGCTTTTGTCGCTCCCGCGCGAAGTAGGGCTCCACCCTGAATCAGGAAATCCGATCGTCGCCAATTTCGGCCGCTTCGGACCCTATATTTTGCACGATGGCGCCTACGCCAACCTTGAGAGCGACGACGAAGTTTTCACCATCGGCATCAATCGCGCCGTCACCGTACTCGCCGAAAAGAAAGCCAATCCACGCCGCCGCTTTAACGAAGCCAAAGCTCTGAAGGAACTGGGGCCCCACCCTGAATCCAAAGCCAACGTCAAAATCATGAGCGGGCGTTACGGCGAATACGTCACCGACGGCGAAACCAACGCCACGCTGCCCAAAGGCGCCGACCCGCAGACCTACACGATGGAAGCCGCCGTCGAGTTGCTCAGAGAACGCGCGGCCAGTGGCGGTGGCAAAAAGAAAAAGAAGAAGCCAGCCAAGGCAAAGCCGGAAAAGAAAACCGACAAGGCAACAGCCAAGCCCGCAAAGGCCGAAACTAAAGCCAAAACCAAACCAGCCGCGTCGGCCAAAAAGCCTGCGCTCAAAAAGAAAGCACTTGAAACGACGTGAACAAAAAGAAGCGCGATCCCAAAGGTCCGAAGAAACGCGAAGGCCTCACGCGCGATAAGATCGCAAAACAACCTGCCACCTTCAACCGCCACCATGTCCGCAAGCGCTCCCGGCAGAGCGATTTGCCAGAAGTCACTGTCGTCGAAGTCATCGAACTCGACACCGACGGCGAACTGATTTGCCGCCCCGCCAATTGGGACGGTGATGCCAAACCGCCGCGCATCATCTTGGCCCCGGGCGCGGACACCACAACGCCCGCTCTGGGCATCGGCGAACGCTTCCTCGCCCGCCTGAGCCATAACGGCCAGATCTACGAAGCGAAAATCATCAAACGTCTGGGCGCCAGTCCAACCAGAGCCGTCGGCGTCTTCCGCAAACTTGGCCGCCACGGCCGTGTTGAGCCCGTCGACAAAAAAGCCCGTCACGACTTCATCGTCGCTGAAGCCGACATGGGCGGCGCAGTCGACGGCGAGCTCGTTGTCGTCGAACCCATGACCGAGCGCCAGATGGGCCTGCCACGCGCCCGCGTACGCGAGCGTCTGGGAAAATCATCCGAACCCAAATCGATCAGCCTGATCGCCATTCACACCCACGCCATCCCCGATCAGTTTCCCCAAAGCGTCATCGATGAAGTAGAGCAGGCAAAGCCAGCGACGCTCGAAGGGCGCACCGACCTTCGCAACACACCGCTTATCACCATAGATCCCCCCGACGCACGCGACCACGACGACGCGGTATGGGCCGCCCCTGACGACGACCCGCACAACAAAGGCGGCTTCAAGGCCATCGTTGCCATCGCCGATGTCGCCTGGTATGTGCGCTCCGGCAGCGCCATTGATCGCGAGGCCATCACGCGTGGCAATTCCTGCTACTTCCCCGACCGCGTCGTGCCGATGCTGCCTGAATCACTGTCGGCTGATCTCTGCTCGCTAATGGAAAAGCAGGATCGCGCCATTCTCGCCTGTCATCTGAAATTCGACGCCAACGGCAAACTCAAGAGCCATCGCTTCGAGCGCGCCCTCATGCGCTCTGCGGCGCGGCTGAGCTACAACGAAGTCCAGGAAGCACTCGACGGCAATCCCAACGATAAAACCGCTCCGCTGCTGCAGCCGATTTTGAAGCCACTCGAAGCCTGCTACCGCGCCCTCATCAAAGCCCGCACTAAACGCAGCCCGCTCGATCTCGACCTGCCCGAACAGAAAATAGAATTGGGCCCCGATGGCCGCGTCAAATCGATCAACACACGCGAACGCTACGACGCCCACAAGCTCATCGAAGAGTTCATGATCCAGGCCAACGTGGCAGCCGCCGAAGCGCTCGAGGCAAAACGCGTACCCCTTGTCTTCCGCATTCACGCCCCGCCGTCGACCGAGAAACTCCACGCCCTCAGCGATTTTCTGGGCACGATGAACATCACCGTTCCCAAGGGCCAGACCGTCACAACCGCGATGCTCAACCAGATCCTGCAAGCAGCGAAGAACACCGCCAACACCGAACTCATCAACATCGTCATGCTGCGCTCGCAGAGCCAAGCCGAGTATAACCCTGACAACATCGGCCACTTTGGCCTGGCGTTGCACCGCTATGCGCATTTCACCTCACCCATCCGCCGCTACGCCGATCTCATCGTCCACCGCGCCTTGATCCGCGCCTACAAATTGGGACCCGATGGCCTGACCGACGGCGAAATCGGGCACCTGACCCGGATTGCGCAAGACATCTCGGGCTTCGAACGCCGCGCCATGGCCGCCGAACGCGACTCCACCGACCGCTATATCGCGGCCTTCATGTCAGACCGTGTCGGCGCCGAGTTCCAGGCCAGAATCTCCGGCGTCACCCGCTTTGGCCTGTTCGTCCGCCTCGCCGAAACCGGTGCCGACGGTCTCATCCCGGTGCGCTCGCTCGGCCGCGAGTTCTTCAACCACAACGAACGCAGCCATGCACTGGTGGGCGAGAAAACCGGCATCACCTTCCGTCTCGGTGACACGGTGCGCGTGCGCCTCGAGGAAGCAACCCCACTAACCGGCGGCCTGCGCTTCCATTTGCTCGAAGGCGGAAAAGCCGGAACCCCGGCACGAACCGAAACGCCGAAGAAGCCCTTCAAACGCAGCAACCGCCGCCGCTAACAGTAAAAATTAGCACGCGGAGACGCGGAGTCGATTTCATACTCAACGGAGCGCACCCCTCCGCGACCTCCGCGTGGATTAAATAGTTTGTGACCAATTCATTAAGGTTCGTAAACAAACCCTTGCACTACGGTTCAGCAACCATTATTTGCTACCGTCTCTTAAGACGCGAAACGCACGTGCCCCTGGCCCCTCGTGGTACTAGCAACGACGGAAGCGTCCTTTTCGATCACGCCGGCTGAATGCCGGGTCTTAAAGGGTGTTGACGATGCTGACCATGAAGCGGGGCGCAAGCGCCTCCAAGCGCCAATCCGACTCTGCCATCAACAAAGCGCCCAACGCGCTCCAGACATTGCGTGCCATCGCCCGCGCAGGCGAATTGCCGGCCGAACGCGGCGGTCTGCCGCCCCGCATCGCACAGTATCTGCAAACGGCAACGCTGCCCTCACCCTGCCTGATCATCGACGTCGAGCTGGTCGAATACAATTACCTTGACCTCATCCGCGCCCTGCCAGAAGCCAGCGTCTACTACGCCGTCAAAGCCAACCCGGCCTGCGAAATCATCGCGCGCCTCGCAAGCCTGGGCTCCCACTTCGACACCGCCAGCATGGGTGAAATCGATCTGTGCCTCGCACAAGGCATAGAGCCGCATCGCCTCTCCTTCGGCAACACCATCAAGAAACAGCACGACATTGCCGCAGCGTTCTCACGCGGCGTGCGCTTGTTTGCTTTCGACAGTGAGGCCGAGCTGGAGAAACTCGCCGAAAGCGCGCCCGGCGCAAAAGTCTTCTGCCGCATCCTCGTCGATTGCGAAGGCGCCGAGTGGCCGCTTTCGCGTAAGTTCGGTTGCGAAGTCGCCATGGCAGCCGACCTGCTCGCCCGCGCCAACGAACTTGGCCTCGACGCTTACGGCATTTCATTCCACGTTGGCTCGCAACAGACCGACCTGCGCCAGTTCGACAAAGCCATCACGCAAGCCAGCGCCCTCTTCGCCGATGTGGCGGCCCGCGGCGTGCACTTGCGCATGATCAATATCGGCGGCGGCTTTCCCACACGCTACAACCGTGATGTCCCCACAATCGAGGCCTATGCCACTGCCATTCGCGCCTCGCTGGCGCAACATTTTCCAGGCCAACAACCCGAACTCATCGTCGAACCCGGCCGCTACATCGTAGGCGACGCCGGCGTCATCCAAAGCGAAGTCGTGCTGGTCTCTCATAAAGGCGGCACAGACGAGCGGCGTTGGGTCTATCTCGACGTCGGCAAATTCCACGGCCTCGCCGAAACCATGGATGAAGCAATCAAGTATCGCATCACGACCGCTTTCGACGGCGGCCCAACCACACCGGTGATCCTGGCCGGCCCCACCTGCGACAGCGCCGATATTCTCTACGAGAAGTCAGACTACCGCCTGCCCACCGCATTGAAGGCGGGCGACAAAGTCCTGATCCTGTCAACCGGCGCCTACACCACCACCTATTCCAGCATAGCCTTCAACGGCATGCCGCCGCTGGCGAGCGTGTGTATTTAAATAGTCCCCGTAATAACAGTTTGCAGTTTGAAGGATTACGCCGTCCAGTCCTCGAAAATCGGGCCCGGCGCGCGCGCTCACGATTCGCGGCGATCGACTGCACGGTCCCTGCGAATATCAGCAACGGGTGCACAATGCCCATAACTCTCGCCAAGTCGGCACCAGGAAGAGGTGGCATCATAGCTGAGACTGGGCTAAGATGGACCGTCGGAAGAAACGGGCGCTCCGAACGCACGTGTGAGGACAGATGGCAAACCATATCGCATGGGTCGTTGTTACGGTGGCATTGTTGGCTGTGGCGGGGTGTACGACGCCAGACACGTCGACGGAGTGGGCTCAATGCAAGGGTGGTCCCGGAGTAACCGGCGATGTCAAATTGGCCGGCTGCACAGCGGTCATACAAGCCGGGCGTGCAACCGGCGAAACGCTCGCCGAGGCGTTCCAGAACCGTTGTTGGCTCTACAAACAGCAAGAAGAGTTTGATTCAGCTATCCGCGATTGTGATCGGGCGATCGAACTCAATCCGGACTACTCGGATGCTTATTTCAGCCGCGCCAAGATTTACTTCCACAAGCACGACTATGATCAAGCGATAGGGGACTTCAGCCAAACGATCCGGCTCGAACCCAAGGCGTTCGGCGCGGTCACTCTTCGCGGCATGACCTATGCGCGCAAGGGTGACTATGATCGCGCGATCGCCGACTACACGAAAGCACTGCAGCTCTACCCGGGATTTGGCATGGCCGAGGGCGGGCTGACTGAAGCACGGGAGTCGAAAGCACGCCTGACAGGCGGACAAAAACCAGGCGATCCGCGCGCATGGTGCGACGGCAAAGCGCTCGTTGAGGAGGGATATGCCCAGGATCTACAGATTTCTGGTTGCACGAAATTGATCCAATCCGGCCGTGAGACTCGCAGCGACTTGGCTGAGGACTACTTCAAGCGTGCGAAAGCCTATGATTTCAGCGGAAGCAATCGCGACCGGGCCATCGCGGACTACGGCCAGGCGATCAAGCTGAAGCCCAACCACGCCGAGGCTTATTTCAGCCGCGGCACGCTTTATTATCTTGCGGCCCAACATGATCAAGCCATCGCCGACTTCGACCGTGCGATTAGACAGAGGCCGGGCAAGGTTCTTTATTTCAGCTATCGCGGCCAGGCGCGTCATGCGAAGGGCCAATGGGCTGCCGCGATTTCAGACTTCGATCACGCCATCAAGCTGCAACCGAAAAGCGCCGAAACACTCGTGGACCGCGCCCGCTCCTTTATCGGCAAGGGCGACTACCGCCGCGCCATCGCGGACTGCGACCAAGCGATCAAGCTTTCGCCCGAGAACGGTGTTACGGCGAGCTACAACACGCGCGGCGATGCGTATTTCCATCTCCGCGATTGGCGCAATGCCATCAGCGACTACGATCGTGCACTAGAACTATGGCCTGAGTATCCAGTAGCGCTCTACGGACGGGGCGCTGCAAAAACCCAGCTTGGCAATGTGGCGGAGGGGCGGGCCGACATGCAGGCGGCGCAAAAGCTCCAGGCCGATCTTGCGACGATAGAAGCGAAGCTTGGAATTGCGCCAGCGAAATAGCCCGGTGGGGCCGTAACCAGTTGCCGCTATTGTTCCACGCCTGCGGGAAGGACCGTAAGCCAGAGTTGGTTAGTGTCTTTGTTATAGTCCGTCACGATTGAGTTTTCGCCGAAACGAAAAACTCCACCGGTAAAATTGGCAAATTTCTCGCCAAGCGGAGAGCTGTCGCTGTATCGGGCTTCCGGCAGGCACACCTCGACGAGACGTTTGAGTGCGGGAAGCGCGCCTGGGGCCATCTTCTCCCACAGGCATTCGTAGGCCCATTTCTCGTTGAGCGGCTGCCAGTTCTCGTCCAGGTCGGACTTGTTGCGAATTTCACACTGCGTGGTGCCTTCAAGTCTGAGCGAGCCGTGGAATTGCATGCCTTCTGCTTCTCCCCTGAGCGAAACAAATTGCGGTGCCGCTGCGACGATTGTTTTCATTTGATCGCAGAATGATTGCGCCCACGACAGCGAGGTCAACGAGACAACTCCTGCCAGTGCAGTCGCAAATGTGGCGACCCTCTTCATTTGCTTTGTCATGGCGTGGCCCTTTGGTCCTCATACGTGGAAGTATCATTCAATTGCACTATTATAGGACCTGCCAGCGGCTTGGTGCAGCAATGCTTCCAATGGTGTGGCAAGCTCTATCGGCGAGAAATGGGGCACGGGTCACGGCTTCGGCCGGAACAATTTTTTCTCTTCGATGGCAACTGGGCAACCGGGGTCCCCTGTACTGCGGTTGGCCATCGACCGGCTGCTTTGGGGCGAATTTCAGCCTGAACAAATGCGGCGCGCCGGGTGCCGGCGACAAGGTCTTCTTTTTCAGGCGCGAGAAAAATGGCACTACCGCGGCGACACCGGCTCGAGCGACCAATGCGTCCGCAAAAACGCCAACACTGCCCCGCGTGCTTTGTCCGAACATGGCGGCGTGTAGACCTCAAAATGATCGCATGAAATTTCAATGAGTTGACGGTTGCGCTGTTTGCTCGCGAATGCCGCCGATGCGGAAAACGGTGCAAACCGGTCCGTCTTCGACGCGATCAAAAGGGCGGGCTTGTCCAAACCGGCTGCTTGTATCGCAGGGTTGAAATCATCGAATGTGAATATCGAGCGGGCGGCAACTTCGTTTTTGTAAGTGGGGCTTGATCCGGCAAGTTGTTTCTGGGCAGCAAAGGCCGCGTCGTCAACAATCATTCCGAATTGGCCATGGGGCACCATAACCGGGATCGTCAAAGCGTCCCCGCCAAGCCCCGCGAGCCACAAATCGCCCCACGCAGACGCCAGCAATCGCGCGAGCCACGCCGCACCAAAATAGCCGGCTTGCGCTTCAACGCGCGTGTCGACCAACGGTACCATTGCGACAACCGCCGTCACATTTTCGGATTTGCTCGCGGCGATCAGCGCGTGTCCTCCGCCGAGAGACGCACCCAGCAGTGCAAGCCTGCGCCCATCGACCGAAGCTTCACGCGACACATACGCGATCGCCGCGTGCCAATCCGCAAGTTGAGCCTTTGGGTCCACCAACTGCCGGGGAGCACCACCCGAGGCGCCAAAAAATCTGTAGTCGAAAGTAAAGACAGCAATTCCCGCCTCCGCCAGATGCGCTGCAAATTCGGGAAGCGCAACATCTTGCGTCCCGGCAAAGCCGCCGCCCATGATGACCGCCGGGGGTATCGCTCCACCGCGCGGCAAATAAAGCGTGCCCGCGCACCATGTATCGCCGCAGCGGAACCGATGATCCGAACGGGCAGCCAGCCCGGTTGATGCTGCATCAACTTGCGCCAAAGGCGCAGCGGGCAGGGGTTCATAGTGGCGCATCGCCCCCGCAACGATCGGCCCAACAATGCCCAAAATGAGAACCGCCAGGATGCTGAGAACCACCCGAAACATTGTCACACCTTGCTAGAGCGAACCCGCTGGAACACTGCGTTGCAGCCATCGACAGATTGGCAGAATTTGTCGATAAAATCCAACACCGCCGGCACATAAAGTGCCTGACTTCGAGGAATTCAAGAGGCCGTGTGCACCGCCAGAGCGGTAGAAACCAGGCGATGCAGCTATCCCCGCGACGAGCCCCCCCTTCGCCCGGCGGTTGTCGAACGCGCCCGCCGCGCATGCCGGCGCGACTATATGCGCGGGCGGCCAGTTTGTGCATGATCTGCCCATAACAGGAGCACTCCCATGAAACTCACGTCACTTGTCTGCACCAGCGTCCTTGCCTTGGGCGCATTGGCGCTGGTCGCCGACGGCGCGTTGGCTGCGACCACCATCTCGAGCAGCAAGCCGAACGCCGACAATCGCATCGATCCGGGTGATGCCTGATCGAGACGCAGCCGGTCCCAACCGGAAAACCACCGCGCCCGCCGGGAGGCTGAGAGCAAACTTCCTGGGAGCGCGTCCTGGGAGCGCCGGCATCCTGCCGGCCCTTTTTCCCGGGAGCCCCGGCATCTTGCCGGCTCTTTGTTGAAGTGAAAAAGTAAGTGCCGGCAGGATGCCGGCGCTCCCAGGAAAGCGCTCGGAGCTTCGCGCCCTGCAGCGAATGCGGAGCGGACGCTTTTGCGCCCGGCGGCAGCCCGAGCCTGCCGGCCCAATTTCCGCGCCGCGAAAACTCCCGGATCTTTTCGCTGGTGTGGATGTCCATGTTCACGCGCCCGAACCTCGCCATGCGTCAAAATATGCTCATCATTCCAGCCCACTTGACAAAGGCGTCAGAAAGTTCCACTTATGTTCTTGGGCGTGGATTGTGCATATTTTTGTGTTTCCTGTTTCGCCCGGCGGAGGTTCTGCCGGGCGCTGCGACTTGACAAGTGAATGTGTTTTTCAGAAAGGCTTTGCAGCCCTCGCGGGAAATTGCGTCCAAACCTGGAATAGGACAAATGAGACAGGACAAAGAGGACAGTGCACTTGGGACAGTGTCCGCTGTCCTGTTTGTCTTGAAAAAAGCGCCGGAAATCTGCCGTTTTTCACGAAAAACAGGACACCATCACTCGACTTGAGCACGAATATCCATGCAGATACGCCCAAATCCCGGCACCAAGGACCCAAGATGACCGACACCAAGCTCGCTCTGCCTTCAAAGGAAAATCTCATCGCCAACCCGGCCTCAGGCTGGATGATGCTGCTCATAACCCTGGCCCTGTTTCTGGCAGGCATCGCCCTCGTCAGCCGCCCGGTTTTGGGCGTGCCGTTGATCGTGATCTCAGGGATTCTGTCGATCGGTTTCCTGATCCTCAAACCCAACGAGGCGACGGTCCTGACACTTTTCGGACGCTACACAGGCACCGTGCGCCGCGAAGGCTTCAACTGGGTCAATCCGTTTTTCTCCAAGCAAAAACTTTCCCTGCGCGTCCGCAACTTCACCACCCCAACACTGAAAGTGAACGACAAGATCGGCAACCCGGTCGACGTCGCAGCCGTCGTCGGCTGGGCCGTGCGCGACACGGCCCAGGCCGCCTTCGACGTCGACGACTTCGAAAGCTACATCAAGACCCAATGCGAAATGGCGTTGCGTGATGTCGTCTCAACCCACCCCTACGACGAAAAGAAAGACGAGCACGTCTCGCTGCGCGGCAACACCGCCGCTGTCTCGGATCTCTTGCAGGAATCGCTGCAACGCTCCGTCAACATCGCGGGTCTGCAGATCCTGGAAATGCGCATCACCCATCTGGCCTACGCACCGGAAATCGCCTCGATCATGCTGCGCCGCCAGCAGGCCGAAGCCCTGATCCAGGCGCGCGAAAAAATGGTCGACGGCGCCATCGGCATGGTCAAAATGGCGCTCGACCGCTTTCACAGTGAAGGCATCACCGACATGACTTCGGCCCAGAAAGCGGTGCTGGTTTCCAACATGATGCTGGTCCTGCTCAGCGACGAGGGTGCCCAACCCGTCATCCCGGCCGCCACCGCATGATACCCCCGCGCCCTGTCCGCCCGCGCCACGCCGCTTCACTTGTGCTCACGCGCCAACGCAGCGGCGTCACGCAAATCCTCATGGGGCGAAGGCCTGCACGCGCCGTCTTTCCAGCCGCCTATGTTTTTCCCGGAGGACGCCTGGACAAAAGCGACGAGACAATCGCGCCCGGCGCCCCTTTGACCGAACGCACGCTCAACGAGCTCTGCGCCCGTGGCGGCTGCACCCCCAGATTGGCCCAGGGCCTGGCCACCGCAGCGATCCGCGAGACCTTCGAGGAAACCGGTCTCCTGTTGGCCTCACCCGGACAAACCGGCTCCAGCGAAAGCGCCTGGACCGAGTTTGCCAAGCAAGGCATCGCCCCGGCGCACGACCGCTTGCGCTTTCTCGGCCGCGCCATCACCCCGGCATCGGCGCCGGTCCGCTTTCATGCCCGTTTCTTTCTAGCCGACGGTGACAGTTTGACGGGTGACCTGAAAAGCAACGGCGAGTTACTTGATCTCGATTGGTACGCCCTCGCCAACACCCTGTCCCTGCCAGTTATCGACGTGACGAAATTCATCCTCACTGAGCTTGTACAGGCCGAACAGGGCATTACGCGCGCCACGCCGTTCTTCCGCTACCGGCGCAACAAGCCGCTGCAAAGCGCCAAGCATGAACCCCGCTGAACCGGCAAGCCTGTCTCGCCGCGACCGCGCGCTCAGTCTCTCGGCCGTCTATGCCTGCATCTTCGCCAACGGCCTGGGCATGGGATTGTCACTGCCGCTTCTTTCGCTGATCCTGGAACGCAACGGCATCTCCGCCACGCTGAACGGCGCCAACGCCATGTTTGGCGCCGTCGCTATGCTTGCCTTCACGCCTTTCATTCCGGCATTCGCCGCGCGTCTGGGCACCGTGCGCTTTCTCATCGCCTGCTATGTTGTAGCAGCGATATCGCTGCTCGGCTTTCGCGCCTCCAACGATTTGGCTCTGTGGTTCCTGCTCCGCTTCACGTTGAACGGTGCCCTTCAGGGCCTGTTCCTGGTCAGCGAAGTCTGGATTAACCAGATCGCGACGGACGCCATGCGCGGCCGCTTGATCGCCATCTACGCCTCAATCGTCTCCGCCGGATTCGCCCTTGGTCCCATCATCATTCAATCACTCGGAACCACCGGATGGGAACCCTTCATCGCCGGTGCTGTGTTGATGCTTCTGGCCATGCTGCCCCTGATCGCGGCTCACCGCGTTGTCCCGCCCGTCGAGCATGCCAGCGCCGGCGCCATGTTCTCATTCGTCTGGAGTTCACCGTCTGCAGCCGCAGCCGGCCTCGCCTACGGCGCAATAGAAATGTGTGCTGCAAGCTTCCTCACCGTTTACGCCGTGCGCCTAGGCTCAAAGGAAGATGCCGCGACTTTGCTGATCACCGCCTGGGGCCTCGGCAACATGTTGCTGGTCCCGCTGCTGGGCTGGCTCGCCGACAAGACCGATCGCCGCCACGTCATGATGCTGTGTGCCAGTGTTGGCGTCGTTGGCGCGGCCCTGCTTCCGTTCGCCGGTGGCGTCAGCTATTGGGCCCTCGCGCTTGTGTTCATCTGGGGAGGATTCGTCGCCGCGATCTATGCGCTTGGCCTGACGCATCTGGGCTCAAATTTCCGCGGCGGCCAGCTTGCAGCAGCCAATGCCGCCTTCTCAATTCTCTACGCCCTCGGCACTTTGGCAGGTCCAGGCCTGGGTGGCATCGCCATCGACCTGTGGAACCCGCACGGTTTACCCGTTGTTTTGGGCCTCATTTCTGCGGTTTTCCTGGGCGTCGTCACCTATCGCACCGCGACCTTTCCACGCCCCAACAAGCAATTGACTTCAAACGCCGGATGAGTAGTTTGCACCCCTCCCAATTCTATTGTGCAAGAAGTCCGAACCGAGACCATCATGGCCAAACCAACAACCATAAAAATCCGTCTGAATTCTTCTGCGGGCACCGGCCATTTCTACGTCGCCAAGAAGAACTCGCGCACGATGACCGACAAATTCAAATGCCGCAAATACGATCCCGTCGTGCGCAAGCACGTCGAATATACCGAAGGCAAAATCAAGTAGGATTGGGCCTAGGCCGCGTCTGCGACCACGCGATTGCGGCCGTCACGCTTGGCCCGGTAGAGTGCCTGGTCGGCGCGCTTGAGCAACACCTCCGGCGTATCACCGCCACCGCTTGCCGCCACACCGATCGAGATCGTCACAGGCACCTGGCGCGCCGCCGCGCTGATGGCAAACGGAAAGTCAGCCACTGACTGCCGCAACCGCTCGGCCACCATATAGGCAAAGCTCAGATCAGTATCAGGCATTACCACCACGAATTCTTCGCCACCGTACCGGCACGCCAGATCGATGCCACGGACATTCGCCGAGATCCGGGCCGCGAACTCGCGCAGAACTTCATCACCGACATCGTGGCCATAGGTGTCATTGATCTGCTTGAAGAAATCCACGTCCAGCAACAGGAACGAAACCTGCTTGCCCGCGTTGTCCGACATCAGAGTATTTAAATGCCGGGACATATAACGCCGGTTGAACAAGCCCGTCAGCTGATCGGTCACCGCCATTTCCAGACTTAGCTGCAACGATTGGCGCAGCCGGTCCGAATAGCGTTTGCGCCTGAGTTGCGTACGAACCCTCGCAATCAGCTCGTTGTGCTCGATAGGCCGCATCAAATAGTCGTTGACGCCGATATCCAGCGCCCGCACCAGACGCTTCACGTCGCCCTCATCCACAATCGTCAGGATGGGCGTTTGCCTGGTCGTATCGAGACTGCGCAGCGTCGCGCAAAACCGCAACCCGTCCTGCTTGTCCAGCGACAGACTCGAAATCACGAGGTCGTAATCACCGCCCTTGGCCCGAATGATGGCTTCCGTCGTTTGCGGAACCAGATCGATGTCGTGCTCGCCACTCAGCGCGTTAGCAATCCGCTGCGCACTTTGGTCGCGATCTTCAACGATCAGAATACGCCCCCGCCCGGGCTGCGCGATAAACGCCGGGCCCTCCGCCTCCGCCAAACCCATGCTCTCGCCGGTGGCCTGACGCAAACGAAGTTCGTCCACCATCGTCTTCAGGCGAACCAGGCTTCGCACGCGCGCAAACAGAGCAACATCGTTGACCGGCTTGGTCAGAAAATCATCCGCACCCGCCTCAAGCCCCTGAACGCGATCGGCAAGCTGATCCAGCGCCGTCACCATGACGACCGGCAAATGCGCCGTCGCAGGGTTTGCCTTGATACGCCTGCAGACTTCAAAACCGTCCATGCCCGGCATCATCACGTCCAACAGGACGATATCCGGCAGCTCTTTGCCGATCAGTGTCAGCGCCTGCTCGCCTGAATGTGCAGTCACAACGTCAAAATACTCCGCACCGAGTTTGGCCTCGAGCAGCTTGACGTTGGCTGGAATGTCATCGACGACGAGAACGCGCGCGGTCATGGAAGAAACTCGTTAGTGCAGAAACTTGCGGATCGTCTCGAGAAAATGCATCACTGATATGGGCTTGGAAATATACGCCTCACACCCACCCTGCCGGATCTTCTCTTCATCGCCTTTCATGGCAAATGCAGTGACCGCGATCACGGGAATTGCTTTCAGCTTTTCATCTTCCTTGAGCCACTTCGTCACCTCCAGCCCCGACACTTCCGGCAACTGGATATCCATCAGGATAAGGTCCGGAACATGCTTGCGGGCCAGATCCAGCGCCTCCAAACCGTCCCTGGTTTGGATCGTCCGGTAGCCATGCGCATCAAGCAGGTCGTGGAAGAGCTTCATATTGAGCTCATTGTCTTCCACGATCAGAACAGTCTTGGCACTGGCATCCATGGTGTTCTCCAGACGAGGTCTTTTCGGCCCTGTCTCTGTCATCTGCGCCCCCAATATGGGGTACATTTTTTTCGCACCATATTTCACCTGAACAATGTTAAATAAGCTTTTCGGAATACCAGAAAGACCAACAAGTTTTACAACACAGTTTTCTCAATATGGAACACTGACGGCCATGAAGCGAGAGTTTGCCATCGAAATCTCTGAACGCGCCCTGATATTCCTGGCCAACCGCCCCGAAGACCTTCAGCGTTTCTTAACCGCCAGCGGACTTGACGGCATCGATTTGCTGGAAGGAACCGGCGACTCAGCGATTCTCTCAGCCGTCTTGAACCACCTCGCCAGCGAAGAATCGCTCGCCAAAGAATTCTCCGAAGAAGAAAAACTGAAGCCCGGCACCCTCCTGCAGGCCTGCACCGCGCTCGACCCGCACGGCTCATCCTCATGGTAATACTCGATCCCGCCAGACCCCTCATCATTTGTGATGCCGATGAAGTTCTGCTGCAGTTCATGACAGGCCTCGAAGACTTTTTGCATACGCTCGGTTACTTCCACGACTTCTCGTCATATCGAATCCACGGCAACGTCCGCGACCAGATCACGAAAGAGCGTATCGCCGACGAGCGCGTGACCGAACTCTTCGGCCAGTTCTTCGCGACGCAAACCCCGCACCTTCAACCGGTTGCGGGAGCCCCAGCCGCACTTGCGAATTTGAGCAGGGAGGCGCAAATCCTGGTCCTCTCCAACCTGCCCGAAACATCGCGCAACGCCCGCATCGAAAACCTCACGCGCCACAACATGCCCTACCCGGTGATTGCGGGCCGTGGACCCAAAGGCATCGTCATCAAAGACCTCATCGAAGGCTTTCACCAACCGGTAGTCTTCATCGACGACCTGCCGCCGCACTTGACCTCAGTCGCCACCGAAACCCCGCACGTCCACCGCCTGCACTTTGTCGCCGATCCGCGTCTGGCCAAACTGGTCCCACACTGTCCGGATGCACATCGCCGGATTGACGATTGGCCCACAGCGCAGGATTGGATCACCTCAGTAATTCGAACGGGCTGACATGGGCGTGCTCTGCCGCGAGTGCATGAAACTCTTCGATGAGGCATCACCGAAACGCTGCCCCGCCTGCAGAAGCCCGCGCCTGACGAACCACCCGGAACTCAACCACCTCGCCATCGCTCACATCGATTGCGATGCCTTTTATGCCTCCATCGAAAAGCGCGACGACCCTTCGATCGCCGACAAGCCGGTCATCATCGGTGGCGGCAAACGCGGTGTCGTCTCCACCGCCTGCTACATCGCCCGCACTTTCGGTGTGAAGTCCGCGATGCCGATGTTCAAAGCCTTGGCCGCCTGCCCGGACGCAGTCGTCGTGCGCCCCGACATGCACAAATACGCAACCGTCAGCCGCGACGTCAAACGCCTGATGCAAGAGACCACACCGCTCGTTGAATCCCTTTCGCTCGACGAAGCCTTCCTGGACCTCACCGGCACCGAGCGCTTGCATAAATCCACACCCGCCCAAACTCTCGCTCGCCTCGCGAAACGCATCGAAGACGAACTCCACATCACCGTCTCTGTTGGCCTCAGCTTCAACAAATTCCTCGCCAAAATCGCCTCCGACCTCGACAAGCCCCGTGGCTTCAAAGTTATCGGCCGCGCCGAAGCCCTGGACTTTTTAGCGCCACGCCCCGTCACTCTCCTGCCCGGCGTCGGCAAAGCTTTCGCCCAATCCCTGGCCCGCGAGGGGATATTCACCATCGGCGATGCCCGCCGCCGCAACCCAAACGACCTCACCGCCCGCTTCGGCGCCAGCGGCCTCCGGATCTGGCGCCTGTCAAATGCCGACGACACCAGAGCCATCGAGCTTGGCACGCCCGCCAAAGGCATCTCCGCCGAAACCACACTTGAAACCGACACCGCCGCCGCCGGCATACTCTCCGAAATTCTCTGGCGCCTGTGCGAGAAAGTGTCCTCCCGCGCCAAGGCGTCAGAACTCGGCGGCAAAGTAGTTCAACTCAAACTAAAAACTTCAGACTTCAAAATCTTAACCCGCCGTCACACCCTTGACCGTCCCACGCAACTGGCCCGCCGCCTCTTCGAAACAGGTTCGAGCCTTCTCGCAGCCGAAACCCACGGCAACCGCTACCGCCTGATCGGTGTCGGCCTCGCCGACATCGTTCCCGCATCTCAGTGCGACGAGGCCGACCTCATCGACACCCAGGGCACCCGCCGCGACGCCGCCGAACACGCCATGGACAAAGTCCGCGCCAAATTCGGCTCGACCGCGATCAAAAAAGGCCGCTCGCTCTGAAGACGTGCCGGAACTCAGACTCGCGTGACACTCAATGTGACACAGACCATTTTTTAGGTGACAGATTCCAGGTCGAATTTCCAATTTTCTGCGCGGAAAGCTTCACTTTTTTGAACGGACAGGTGATACGGACGCTATATGTTTTTCAGTCGGCTTTTTTTGGTACTCGCCTTGTGGTATTTGGGGTCAGGTTCGATTTCTCTCCCGACCCCACTCAATCGTCCCCGGCTGATCAAAAGGTTTCGTATAGGCCTGAACCCTTTTCTTCAGATTGGCGGCCTTGCCAACATAAAGCACATCACCGCCCGCACCGCCCGCCGCCAGATGCACGGTCTCTCCGCCGGCGCTTGCGCGCGCGCTTGTCGGCGTCGGCGGGAATCCGCAATACATGCGCAGCCAACGCACCGCGGGGCGCCCCAACGTCCACGCGTTGAACGATCGGAATCCGAGTTCGGTCCGACGGATCAACGTGCGGTAATTGTCCACCACAAGAACGTCGCCCGCCTTCAACATGATCGGGACAGCATGCTCTTCGGCCACCGCCATGAGCGTGCGGTGCAGAGATCCGACGGCGGCGCGCTCTTCCTGTTGCGTTTTGCCGCTTTCCAGATTGAGCCGGTTCGCGTCGAACGACATCCATTTGTTGTAGTGCTGGTTCTGGCCCGGCGTCAGTTTCACCTTCTCGCCGCCGAGGATCTTTTGGATCGATGAAAGCCCGCGCGACGACAGATCGTCGTTCCAGTGATCGAAAAACTCGTAGGCAACGTGGCGCAACATGGCGCGCTCGCTCTCGCTCAGCGCATCGATCACATGATGCACCGGCAAGACCCAAAACGGATCTTGGATCGGATTCTCGACGCAAAAATAGACGGCATAGCGCGCCGTCACCGCGCCCGACGTCGCCGACGGCTCGTCGACGAGCGCGAACTCGGGGACCGCTTGCCGCCAGCGCCGCGGCACGTCTTCGTCGCGCGCGAACTGGTCGACCTCCGCGCCCGGCGCCGTGAAATAGTCGCGGTAGGCGGCCTCTTCCGTGAACGTCCGCGACCTATGATGAGCGCCCAACTCCGACAGAAGGCCCGATCCGATCAGGTCGTAGTATGACTTCTTCAGATACCACTTCTGACGGGTCATCCGCGGCTTGCCGTGATTGAATTTCGGACTGGTCATCTTCGCCGAATAAATCGTCGGCAAATGACAGATCGGCAAAAGATCGCGGATCACCAAAAACGGCGCGCTCGTCAAACCCTCTTTGAACTGCGTCAACCGCTCGCCCAACTTACCTTGCAACCCGAAATGAGCGACATCGTCGCCGAACCGGCTCGGGTGTTTGCCGAAGGTCTTGCTGAATCTTGGACCCAGTTTGAACTCGGGACTCACCAACCCATACACCCGCTTGAACTTCGAATGGGACTCGCCGCCCGTTCTAATCGAGCGCCGCACCGCGACGCGCAACCAAATGCGGTACCAGAACCCAACCTTCGCGGTGTTTGCCTTGACGAACGCCTCTTTCTCTCGGCGCTCTCGCGGTGTCCTATAGTAAAGCACTGATCGAGCCCCCACCCGCGGCGCACACGCAACATTACGCGCGCACCGCCTGCCGCGCACGAAGCCCGCTCGCCCTGGACCGGACCTCTGCGTCGTTCAATTTTCCAGATACTGGACCAGGAAGCACACGAGTGAAAGGTCGTGCAATGATTTTGCCGACGGCGATTGCATGAATAGCGCAACGCCGCATGGTTCACTCTCGAACAACTACGAAACAAAGACGATCCGCTGCAATGCAAAATAATCTCGCTCCCACGAGGTTACCTCTTTTAGGAGAGTCCTGTGGCACGGTGCACAACTCCAGCGGATACACGGGAAAACACATGTAGCGAACCGTCGCTCCCGTGCCACACGAAGCCTAATTCGCCCCTGCCGTGCGCGCGCACACGTGATCGGCACGCAACGATGTGCACAATCCGATCGCGATTGGATTGAATACACATGCGCTCCCCCTTCAGCGTCTTCGCGCGCAACGCGCCTGCTCCCGCTGCACCGCAGCGTGCCGCCGCGCGCGCCGGCACGCCGTCGTCCGCGCGGGATGCGGTTTGGCCCTATTCGGGCTCCTATTCCGAAATTCTCGACGAAGGCCACCAGCGCCCGCCGCCGTCATTCGGCACGCCGACGCTCGTTTGGCATCTCGGCATCTGGCCCAAGGCGATCGGCGGCGATCTCGATCCGCGCACCGACGACCCGAACCTGAAGCTCGATCGCCGCCGCGAAATCTACGAAGCCAACAACCGCGAGTTCTTCAATGAACTCGGAACCGTCCTGGCCGCGTTGCAACAACACGGCCGCGTGGCCGGAACGACGTTGCGCAAGCTGATCGTCGATCGCCCGAAACTAGCGGCCGCCAACGTGCACGCTTTCGAGATCTGCGAGCCCCAATCGCTGACTTTCACGATATGGTGGCAGGACTCGGCCGGGCGCACCACATTGAACACCTCGCAAGCGTCCCCCGCGCCCGGCGACTTGCGGATCCGCGTACAGGCGCAGACCCATCTCGACCACGCCACGCTTTTGTTCTACCTCGACGCGGGCAAACCGTGGGACGAACGGCGCGTTACGAGCGCGCAAAACGCGCCCGGCAAGCGCCGGCGCGCGATCTTCGAACACGTCGAGTCCGTCAAGTCGATTTGCGACCGGCAAGTCGCCGGCGGCCAGGTCGAGCTCGATCGCATCCCCGAAGCGGGCGTCACCGCCGAGGATGGCCGGCGCCTGCTTGCCGCCGCGAACTACTGCTACGACGAGATCTGGCAGGACTTCGCCGCCGCGTTCGGCTTCGGCGCCTTGATCTCGCTCGACGCGCACGCGCAGTCCACAGTCAGCGAAGTCTTCGCAAGCTTCCGCACGCTCGTGATCGCGACCGACGGCCTGCCGACACCCGCCGGCGAAGAGCGCAGCCTCGCTGCCGCAAACTTGAGGCGCAAGATCGGGCTCGCGGCCGCGCCTCACGGAACGGCAAGCACCGGCATCGGCTTGTTCGAGACCTTCGATCACAAAAGCGGCGAACCCAACACGGTTCTGAAGGCGCACTGGCCCTTCATCCGCCGCATCTCACCCGGCGCCGACGATCGCGACTTCGTCGCCTGCGGCGTGTTCGGCTGGCGCGCGCTGTTCGTCACCTCGCTGGGCTCGCGTATCGAAACCGCCGAACGCGACGAAGCCGACAACCCTGCCGCCATCGTTCCCGGCGGTGCTGTCCCGCCGATCGACAACTCGCCGCGCGGCCTGCACGCGCCCGTACAACAGCTTTTCCTCACCAAAGGAAAACCGCACCGCCAACAAATCGGCCGCCTCGTCGAGCGCACCAACGCCGTCGGAACGATGCGCCTTTATGCGCTCAGGAATTGGGCCACAGTCCGCAACGCCGGTATCCACATCCGCCTCATCGGCGACCAACTGGACGGCATCCTCACGAAGTGGAGCAAAGAGCGGCGCGTGATCGACAGCCTCCACCCGATTAGCGAGGAAGAGTACGACGACCGCGAAACACAAATCATCAAGGACCGCCGCATCCGCGCGCTCAACAAACTGATCCACCACACCGAGTTCAAGCTGATCGAGCTCGGCGCTGACCTCGACGGTATCGGCCAGGGCGGATCGGGGCGTCTGCTCTATGCCATCAACCGCGCCAAGCATTTCATCGGCGAGTTTCGCCGCCTGCTCGGCACGATGAACATCGACAACATCCCGACATGGACGACGTACGATCAATTCGTCGACCGCGGCCTCGCGCCCACCTTTGAATCGATCCACAGCACCGGCGATCGCCTGCGCTCGTTGCGCGAACGCCTGCAATCGGTCACCGACATGATCCAAACCAGCGCCCTGATCGTCGAGACGGAAGCCACTGAAAATAACACGCAAACACTGAAGCAGCTTGCCTACAATTGGCAAGGTATCGACATGGGGCTGGCCGTCACCGTGTTCACTCTGCTTGTTCAGATCGTTGCGACACTGCCAGCCGACATCAGCACTGCCACGTGGAAGGATTGGATCGCGATCGCGCTGGTTCCGTTTCTGACAATTTTTTCCGCATTGCTGATTTGGCGGTCGATCATCCGGCCGTGGCTCAAGCGAAAGAGAAAATTGAACGAATAGCCCGACGACATCCGGTCGCCCCCTCGACCGCGCTCAAAACATCGGCGCCCCACCGGCGCCGCGCCATGACTGCAGGGGGACTGAATGCAAAGCGTCTACGACTTCATCCTGACAAACCTCAACAGCATCTTTTTGATTGTCGGCACGACGGCCGCTGCCGGCATTGTCAACTACTGGTCCACCTACCGCTCGAGCGTGAACACGGCGCGCCACAACCAAGCGGTCGACCGCTTGAACCGCCAACTCGGCGATCTCTACGGGCCGTTGCGGATGCTGCGCTTCGCCGGCCAAACCAGTTTCCGTACGTTCAAAGAAAAGTACTTCCCCGATCGCCCGGAACTGTTCTGGAAAGGCGTCGAACCGACGGAGGAGGTCTACGCCGCCTGGCGCGTCTGGTTGAAACACACGCTGATGCCGATCAACAAACAGATCGAACGCCTGCTTCTCGAACACGGCGACCTGATCGAAGACAACGAGATCCCGCAGGCGGTTCTCGACTACTTCGCGCATGTCAGCACGCTCGACGCCGTCATCGCGCAATGGGACCAAGGCAACCTTAAGGACTTCAAGTCGGGCATCCGCTACCCGACCGAGTTCAACAAGCACATCGACGACACTTACAGGAAGCTGGTTCGCCGCCGGCACCACCGGTCATAGGCCGACATGGCAAGGCGGAGGGAGCCGCGATAGACTACCGCGCCCTCGCCGAGCCCACCCCCATGCGCATCCTCCTCGCCCTCTCGTCCCTCCTCCTCACAGCCACCGCCGCGCTCGCCGCCCCGGCGTTCACGTCGCCCGGCTGGTATCAGATCGCCGACACGATCTACGGGCCGGTCGTGGAGCGCGGGCCGTATGCCGATGAGGATGCGTGCAAGGCCGACCTGCTGCCCAACGAAGCAGACGCGAACTATGCGTGCGAGTATCTGACCGAGCGGCCGAGCTGGGACGACTAGCCCTTCTTATTCACCCAAGTTACGGAATTGAGCGACGGGTGTAGCGGAAAGCCGCAATTCGATTCATGATTCTGTTTGCGACGCAGATTCATCGGTCGATCGAGGAGCGCCACACCCGTCATGAGCGAAGATATCGTATTGCCGTTCGATCTTCCATCGGTTGCGCGCAAAAAAGTCAGCGTGGGCTTCGACGGCGGCCAGCTTTCCTCGGATGCCGGCGTTCTTGTGCTGCGCGGCGTCGAGAAGAAGCTTGGTCTTGCCGCCCGCCTTGCATCGTGCATTCGCGACCGGCGCATGCCCGAGCGCATCGAGCACACACTTGAGGAGATGCTTCGGCTGCGGATGTTCGCGATTGCGGCGGGCTACGAGGACGCCGACGACTGCGATTCGTTGCGCCACGATCCGCTCTTCAAGATGGCGGTGGGCCGCGCGCCGGAAAGCGGCGATCCGTTGTGCTCGCAGCCCACCATGTCGCGGCTGGAGAATGCGCCGTCCAAGATCGAGATCGCGCGGCTGGCGGCGGCGCTGGTGGATCTGTTTTGCGACAGTTACCGGCGCGCGCCGTCCTCGATCACGCTCGACATCGACGATACGGTCGACGTGGTGCACGGCCAGCAACAGCTCTCGCTGTTCAACGCCCATTACGACGAGCGCTGTTTCCTGCCGATCCATATCTACGAAGCGGGGAGCGGCAAGCCGGTGGCGATGATCCTGCGCGAGGGCAAGACGCCGTCGGGCACGGAGGTTCGCACCGTCCTGAAGCATGTCATCGGACGCATCCGCAAGCACTGGCCCAGGGTCCACATCGTGGTGCGCGGCGACAGCCATTACGGCCGGGTCGAGGCGATGCAATGGTGCGAGAACCAAGGCGTCGACTACGTTTTTGGCTTTGCCGGCAACGATGTGCTTCATGCGCTGACGCGCGAGGCGGCCGAGGCGGTGTCCGTGCAACGCGCGCTCTGGGGCCAAGACAAACGCCGCGGCTTCAAGGCCTTTCGCTACGGCGCCAAGAGCTGGGACAAGGAGCGGCGCTTTGTGGCGCGCATCGAGGCGACGCCCAAGGGCCTCGACGTGCGCTATGTCGTCACCTCGCTCAGAGCCGGGGCCAAGCATCTTTACGAAACCCTCTATTGCGCGCGGGGCAACGCCGAGAACTTCATCAAGTTGCACAAGAGCCAGCTCGCCTCCGACCGCACCTCGTGCCGCGATCCCAAGGCCAACCAGTTCCGCCTGGTCCTTCACACCGCCGCCTATTGGCTCTTGCTGACGATGCGCGCCGCCGCGCCGGCGCATTCGCCGTTGCGCCGCGCGGAGTTCAAAACGCTACGCCTTCGCCTGATCAAGATCGCCGCGCGCGTGGTGGAAGGCGCGGCGCGCATCCGCGTCTTCCTGCCCACCGCCTGTCCCGAGCGCGACATCTTCCGCGCGCTCGCCGGACGCCTCTGCGCCGCGGGACCTTGAACGCCGCGGCGCTGTCGCCGCTTCGAGCCCTTCGTCGAAACCTCAACCAAGAAAAATAAATCGTGAAACGCCGCGTCGCCATCATCCGGCGCGATCACCGCGACGCGCCCGGCAATCAAAAGTCGCGCCGCGCGCCCCAACTACGCTATTCTTGGTGAATAGGAAGGGCTAGCCGTTCCTTCTCGATGGCAACCAAGATTTCGCCGTCACGCATTAGGCAGGCGGAGGCGTCGTGAGATGTGTGCGCACCTAGAATGAGCATTCTCGCTCCCCTTCCTCAGCCATACGTGGGTCTTCGAAACGTCGCCCCTGCCAAAACTGGCGGATGGCGCTGGGGATGGGCGTGCAAGATTCGTGTCAACGCCTCCCATTGCGCCGGAAAAAATGCCTCAACATGTGTCATGTCGACTCTCGGTGCTGCGCAGTCGCGGGAACGGGGCGTAAGGGTAACCTTGTAGTTGAGCCCGATTGAATTTTGGTGAGAGCTCCGTCAAACGAAACTTGCAACTCTCCGCCTCCGCGGTGCTCGATCACAACGGAGTCCCGACCGACGATGAGCTTAAGATCACAATCCTTCCAGAACAGGTGCACTTCGATCTCTTCCCACGCGGCGGGCATACACGGCCGGATTTCCAGCACTCGTCCCTTGCCGGACAGCCCGCACGCTCCATAGACCAGCGCGATGAGAGCGCCTGCGCAAGCCCCGAAATGGATTCCGTTGCGGTAATCCAATCTCGGAGAAAAATCCAAATCGTACCGAGCGGATTGCACGAGCAGCGTCCGAAGCAGTTCAGCCTGGCCGGACCATCCGGCCGCAACGGCATGGGGTGCAAGACTGAGGGATGAGCCGTGCACCGTTCTTGGCTCGTAGTAAGCCAGATTGGTCCCAATCGCCGCTGGACCAGCGAACTGGGGTAGCAACGTCAGCAGCATCAGGACATCGGCCTGCTTGGTCAGCCTCGTGGTGAAAGGCTCCAACCGATTGGCGCTCTCCTCTTGCTCATCGCTCAGGCGCGGAAGGCCCCCGCTTGGATCGTCGAGGCGAACACGATCAGGCAGGTCGAAGTAGCCCTCAAAGACGGGGAAAACGCCTTGTGAATCCGCCGCCGGCAAATAGATCTCCGAGGAGCGCTGGCGCCACAGTGCTCGTGCCGCCGATCCGGCGCCCAAGGCATCCATTTCCGAGGCACGACTCGGATCCGTTTGTTCGAGGCGGTCGAGCGCACCGGCGCTCCACCCCAGCGCCCATTTCGCCAATCCGTTCGTACCGACATGGTGGTCGACGGGGTAGTGAAACTCGTCAAAGCACATAACACTTCTAGCACCGCGCGCGCCCACTTTCGGATCTAGCCGAACGAGGTCGGCGAGATACGTGGAAGTGCGGGCAACGAGCGGAATGCATTCGCGCGCGAAAAATTCAGCGTCCCCGGTCATCCTGAGATAAACCGCCAAGGAATAAAGCACGCAGGCCGAGAGGTGAAAGACCAACTCGCCGCTCCATTCTCGGCTCGTTTCACCAGTGAACGGATCGCGGATTGTCGACGGCGCAGCTGGACGACCTTGACGATCCGCCTCTTCAGGAAAACGCGCGCCCACGAACCCCGAGCGGCGCGCAAACTGTTCGGCCTCGCCTAGAGTCTCGATGCGAAAACGCAAGAGCGCCTTAGCCGTGCGAGGTTCAACCAGGGCCAGCCACGGACCGAGATACAATTCGGTGTTGAAGAAAAAATGTCCGGAATGATACTCGGAAGTCAATCCGCGTGCGGCGACGTTCGTTGAAGGCCGTTGACGATCTAGGCATTGCAGCATTTGAAACTGAGCAAAACGAAGGCCGACAACGTCCCGCATGGGGCCCCTGAGTGTTGTTGCGCATGCCCACCGCCCTGCCCAGATCGCTTCGTGGTCCTGCTGCAAATCGTCGAATGCCGCAGACGCAAGACGGTTCGAAATGGGCTCGCATGAAACCGTCGCCAGCGTGTCGATGACGCCGGGCCCGTCGAGCCGAACCATGATGCCGGCGATGTCCCTCTCGACGAGTTCCGAGGCTACGCCGTCTGACCTAAGCGCCATTGTTCCCCAGACCCGCCGGTCTGCACCATTGATTGCGCCACTAACGCCAATCCTTTTCCCCTCCGCGTGGGCCTCGTCGACTACGAGACATTTGAGTCTGACGTTGGGGTGCATGCCACCGAAATCGCCATTTCCGTCGCGCCAGTCGAAGCCCGCAGCAAATGCGATTGGCGCATCGTGATTCAGCGGTTCCAAGATGGTCCGGGTCGCAATGGTCTCTGCCCGCGAGCCCGGGAGGAACCATTGTCGGGAAACGCGCGTGCGCCGCCCTTCAACGTCAGTGAGCACGGCAGACCACTGGGTTGTGGCCCGATAAAGGTCTAAGCTTTGGCTAAACTCGACCACGCCGCAGCGCGTTGGCACCAACGGTGCGCCGCCTACGTAGAGTCGCCACCACCCCGGATTGAACAAGTTGATGACATGACTGGGAACGGTCAGACCTGGTCCGTACGCGTCGAAGTGAAAGAAACCTGGTTGACTCTCGGTTTCCTCGAAGTCGACCGTTGCGCGCAGACCAATGCGCCCGTTGGTCAGGGCGAACAGGGTCTCGTAGTATTTGTCCTCGCGCGGATCGCGCGCTCGGCGGACAAGCCTCCATCCATTATCGGACGGGCATGGATCACGTTGCGAGGTCATGATGGCCCAAGTTTCCGAACAGCGCCAATCTCCACTAGATGGCGGAGATTGAAGTACTCAGAGGCGGAAGGATCGCCGATGCGGGTGTCACGAATGGCGTTGCTGATCTGACGGGCGCCATCCTCGATTCTCAGGCGGCAACGAAAACCGAGCCGCTCAGCAATTTTCGCTGCTGTCACGTGGTACGATCGACGGTCCAGAACCGGCTCTACGACGATTTTGCAGTCGGGCCTTACAGCGTCCGCTACTCGACGAGCGATCTCCAGCACGTTGTGGTTTGACGCGACCACGTTAAAGCTTTCTCCCTGAACCAACTCCTTCGGCGCGCTGAGCAACAAAAGATACGCCCGCACCAGGTCGTTGATCACGACATTTGGTCGTTTCTGTTGACCGCCGTGAACGCGGACGACTCCGTTTGCGTATGCGTTGGCAGCGAAAATGTTTACCGTCAGATCAAGACGCGTGCGAGGCGACCAACCGCAAACGGTAGCAGCGCGAAGATTTACACCCACAAATTTGGAATCACTTTCGGCGCTCGATACTGACGGGCGAAGACGGGGTCATGTCATAGGCCGGCGACAGTCGCCAATCGCGATCAGGGGCGATAACCGCATGGTTGCGCGGATGATCGTCGATGCTTGAGATCAGAGCGTCGAAGCACATGCGCCGGAAGAGCTCGGCCGCATCGCGTTTCGGGTCGGCGCTGACGCGACGCAGTTCCTCGGCCAGCAGGATGTAGGACCAGCGCTCGCGTGATTGCGGACTTTCGTCTGCGCGGAGCAGAGTGAGCGAGCTCACCATGCGCGCCCTAAAATATCGGAATTTGTTAATTTCGCGGATCCGTCTACGCTAGTTCCGATCGGTCTTTGATACGATGGAACCGTCAGAGTGCATGCCGCGAAAATCGAGGAATAAAGTGAGCAATTTCAAAAGCGTGATTTTCTGACGGTATCTGTGACGGTATGGACATTTTACCGCATAAAAATGTCAGGACAATTCAAGATGTTAGAGTCCTCGTAAACGATCGAGTGGGAGTAGTTCGTTATCGCAATAACTTTCAAGGTCTAGAATAGTGACGTGCAAAATGACCGCCCTTGTGATTGGCAACGCGGCCTATCCCGGCAGTGCGGCACTGAAAAATGCTGCAAACGATGCAAAAGACATTGGCGCCAAGCTGCGCAAGTACGGGTTTGACGTGATTCTTATCACCGAGGCTTCTCGGGGCGATATGGGCAAAGCTCTGAAGGTGTTTCGAGATCAGCTCAAAGACAAGGAAGTCGGCCTGTTTTTCTTTGCGGGCCATGGGATGCAAATTGACGGCAGCAATTATCTGATGGCGTTGGATACAGATATTGATGATGAGACCGATGCGAAACACTCATCACTATCACTCGATCACGTTATCGAAGTATTGGATAAGTCTCCCGCTAGCACAAAGATCGTGGTGCTCGACGCATGTCGCGACAACCCGTGGGAGCGCGCCTGGAAGCGGTCTCAATATGTTCGCGGCCTTGCCTCAGTTTATGCGCCGAAGGGAACCATTATTGGCTTCGCCACTTCGCCAGGGCAATATGCATATGATGGTGGTGGTAAGAACGGTTCATATACGGCGGCGCTTCTGCAGCACATCGATGAACCGGATTTGCCCATCGAGACCATGTTCAAGCAGGTGCGGAATACAGTTGCGGCTGAGACGACGGGGAAACAAATTTCATGGGAGCACACATCGCTCTCCGGAAACTTCTTTTTCAACATGAGCCTTGGCCGAGTGCTTCAAGACTACCCTGATGCTTCGCTCGCTGATGCGCTCTTCGTCGTCGATACGGCCAAGGCTTCGCACTTGGTCGTGCAGGGCCTGAAAACCTACAATTTCACCGCGCAGAATAAGGCGCTTGAGGGACTCACCGCGACAACCGTATTGAAGATGAATCCGCACAATCTTTTCGTCGTTGGCAGAAACGTCTATCAGGCAGCATGCGGTGGTGCGTATTCGGCCGAAGGATGCGTGAAGGACTTTCTTTCAGCAACCGCCGGATACCCAAAGGGGGGACGCAAGGCAATCCTAGATGGCATGTTGTTCGAAGTCTTCTTTGATAAGCATGCCAGGCTTCGCAACGAGATCAAGGGGAAGTTCTTCGAAGAATTGTTCGACCTGCAGAAACTTACAGAGTTTAAGGACAGTTTCAATTTCTTATCGGAAGCCCTAGTTGCGGCGGGGGGCGATTTCCATTCCGTCCCAGGCCGAAATCACAACCTGGCGGTTTCTGTGGGTGCGAAGAGCGTGGGGGCACAGTATCGTGTGGAGTCCGTGTACATCGGTGGCGCTGACGTTCTTCATTCCGTCGATGACGAACTAGCAGCAGACCATCCGGACAAGAGGACTTATGGCGATTACTCGAGTGAGCGTTTGGAGCGACTGCTGTCGAAGCAACTCTTGGTTCCTGCTCGCAATCTCCGAATTACCGTTACACCTGCGGAGGCTGCAGGCGGCAAGTTGCTTTTCCCGATCGGCTACTCAGTGCGCAAAAGGTGAAGGTGGCGCCGAAGAAACCTCTCGAACGATTCGGGGGTGCGCCTCAGGTGCGGTTTCAGAAAGACCCGTGCGGACGCGATTGTCGGTCGCCGTATTCTGGAGGCAGTTTATGAGTTCGTACGATTTCAGAAGCCTCTCACCGACGGACCTGGAGGATCTTGTTCGAGACTTGCTGCAAGGCGAATTGAACCTTGTATTCGAGAGTTTCGCACGAGGTCGAGACGGGGGAATAGACCTTCGACATTCAAGTGCGCAAATCGGCAAGATCATTGTCCAGGCGAAGCACTATCGTGACAGTGGCTATAGAAAACTGCTTTCAAACCTCAGCAACGAACGTCCGAAGGTTGATCGACTAAAACCGCAGCGATATATTTTGGCAACGACGGTGAGCTTGACCCCTGACAACAAAGCCGAAATCGCGCAACTGTTCGCGCCGCATCTAGATCAAGCAGACATCTTGGGTGCGGAGCAACTGAACAACCTGCTTGGCCGTCATCCCAAGGTAGAGCAACAGCACTTCAAGCTTTGGATGAGCAGCACACCGGTGCTGCAACGTATACTTCACAATGCAACATATGTTCGATCAACGGACGAGGCGCAGAGGATAGAACGGGCAGTTCGCATCTTCGCAATGAACCGAAGTGTGTCGCAAGCGTTGGGCGTGTTGGACAAGCATCGCCTTCTAATTGTATCCGGCGGTCCTGGCGTGGGAAAGACAACGTTGGCGCGATTGATCGCGTGGCTGCACATGCAGGACAGTTGGGAGTTGTTTGCGGTCGAAAGCTTCGACGAAGCGCTGGATGTGTACGATGTGACCAAGCGTCAGATTTTTTTCTTCGACGATTTTCTCGGGCAGATTCGTCTCACGCCAGAGTCGCTCCAGCGAGACGATGCAAAGCTAATGGGGTTCATTTCTCGTGTGCAAGGATCGCCAAACTCGCGGTTCGTCCTCACTAGTCGGGAGTACATTCTGAATCAAGCAAGTATCGCTTCGGAGAAAATCAGTAACAACTTCGTGGAAGTTCGGAAGTACATTCTTGATATTTCAACGTATACTCGGGAGGTGAAGGCAAAAATACTCTACAACCACATTTATTTCTCGGGCTTGAGTTCGGCGCATCGTGGAGCGTTGCTTAGCGACGATTTTTTCATAAAGATAATTGATCACAAGAATTTCAGCCCTCGACTGATCGAATTTCTCATTACGAGTCCGGACATTGGTAAAGTTGCAGCAGATCGCTACCGCGATTGGATTGTAAACAATCTCGACTACCCACAACTGATCTGGAGCTATGCTTTTCGGGAGCACTTGTCGCGCAAGGGGAGGTCGCTGGTGGCAACGTTGTTCTTTCTTCCAGAAAGAACCAGCGTCACCGATTTGGAGCGGGGTTTTTGGTTGGTGTACCGTGCAGAAGCACAGGATCACAGGTTTTCAACTGACCACGATGATTTTACTCGTGCGATGCGCGAGACTTCCAATTCGTTCATCTATGTAGCAAATGCGACCGTTAGTTTCGTTAACCCGTCCATACGGGACTTTCTTGACAACGCCCTGATTGGGACCAGCTTTCCCCACTACGTTTTGCAGAACCTGTCGGAGTCTCGGCAAGCTGCGTTAGTGTGGGACTATCTTGCTGTCCACGCTGCGAAGCATCCAGTGCTCGATGGCAACATGACCTCGGGCTTGGCAAAAGCCGCCACTTCGCTAGTGGAGCTACCAGAACAGCACACTCGTTTGGATGCGCAAAATCGAAAATTGCAATCGAAGGAGGGGCTCTCGCTGCTCGCTCGACTGGATCTGGTGCTACGTTGGTGGCTCGTGACCAAGTCTAGCCAAATTGCGATCTGTGCCAATGCCTTATCTCGCCGGATACGCATTGAGCCGCTGCACGAGCCGGAGGTCGAGACGGCAATCGATCTTTACTCCACCGTCAGTGGAATCGCGTATCAGGATTTGCCGAACTACAACGAGGTGCTGGAAGCCTTGAGGCATCGAATGTTCGAGAGGCTCGCTAGCGATTACGAATATCTTGATGCACCCGAACTGAATATGCTCACGGTGTTCTTGGACAAAAATCCCAGTCTCGGATCCGAGAGGGCGATAGAGATCGTCAATGCGCTTATCGATGGTCTGATTGGGAATGCATCTGACGTTATCAACGAAATTGGCTCGTCGATGGATCTTGATCAATTTGAATCAGAGCTTGACGAATTGACATCATGGAGCGGCTCGAGTTCTCGCCACCTAAGTAACCTGATCTTGGAGCGACGCATAGAGCTCGATGAAAAGGAGGCGCATGAGGACGGTTACGATGGGTACGAAGGCGCGGATTCAGATCGGCCGGGCGCGCTTGAAGATGCCGGACTTCGTTCGATGTTTTCAACATTAGACAACTAAAAAGTATTGGGATTCTCTAATCGCGGCACATAAGTCAACTCCATCTTGTTCTGCGTTGTCGTCACTGTCCAGCCTGGACCATGGTTCTCTCCGTGATCGGTTCTGAAGACCGTCACATCATGGCGTTCGGTTGACGGAATTAGGGGGACGCTATACTTAATTGACGGACGCCTCGACTAAGAGTAGATTAGTGACCCGCAGGAGTGATTACAGGAGTGATTAGAAGTGGGGTCAGTGTAAACTTTTCCCGGAAAAAGATTTGAGCCCCCTACCCCCTCACCCCATCCAGCGTCATCACCGCGCCATACAACTCCGGCCTCCGGTCGCGAAACATTCCCCAGGAATTGCGTGCCACCGCAATCGCATCAAGGTCGACCGTCGCTGTCACCACCGCCTCTTTGTCGCGCCCCGCATCGGCCAAAATTTCGCCGGTCGCCCCCGCAATAGAATTAGGGGGACGCTATACTTAATTGACGGGCGCCTCGACTAATAGTAGATTAGTGACCCGCAGGAGTGATTAGAAGTGGGGTCAGTGTAAACTTTTCCCGGAAAAAGATTTAAGCCCCCTACCCCCTCACCCCATCCAGCGTCATCACCGCGCCATACAACTCCGGCCTCCGATCCCGGAACATTCCCCATGAATTGCGCGCAACCGCAATCGCGTCGAGATCGACCGTCGCCGTCACCACCGCTTCCTTGTCGCGCCCCGCATCGGCCAAAATTTCGCCGGTGGGTCCTGCAATAAACGACGTGCCGTAGAAATTAATCTCACACGTATCGCCCACCTCGCGCCCGATGCGGTTCGAGGCGATCAGCGGCAGATAGTTCGCGCCCGCATGCCCCTGCATCACACGCCGCCAATGCGCCGAAGAATCGACTACCGGCGCAGGCGGCGGTTCGCTGCCGATCGCCGTCGGATAGCACAAAATCTCCGCCCCCATCAGCGCCATGGCGCGCGCGCCTTCGGGAAACCACTGGTCCCAACATATCCCCGCGCCGATCTTGCCATACCGCGTCTCCCAAACCTTAAAACCAGTGTCCCCGGGATTGAAGTAATACTTCTCCTGGTACCCGGGCCCGTCCGGAATATGCGACTTGCGATAAAGTCCCAGCACCGACCCATCCGCGTCGATCATCGCCAAAGAGTTAAAGTGAGCATTGTTCGCCCGCTCAAAAAACGACAGCGGCAACACGACGTTCAGTTCTCGTGCCAAAGCCGAAAACTCCTTGATCAGCCCATTGCCTTCAAACGGCTCCGCCAATGCGAAATGTTTCGCGAACTGGTCCTTGCAAAAATAGGGCGTATCGAACAGTTCCTGAATCAAAACGACCTGCGCGCCTTTCGCCTTCGCTTCACGCACCAGGCGTTTCGCATTCGCGACATTGGCCGCCCGGTCTGGCCCGCAAGCCATTTGCGTGGCGGCAATTGTGACCTGTCTCATCGCTCGAACCTTTCCGCTTTCAACGCCTCGCCCGCCGGTTGCTGCTGCGTGATGCAGTGAATACCACCACCGCCTTGCACAAGATCAAGGCTGGGCACCTGAACAACCCGCCGGTCAGGAAACGCCTTCTGCACAATCCTGAGCGCCTCACCATCCTTGGGATCGTCGAACGACGGCATCACCACCCCGTAATTCGTATAGTAGAAATTGATGTAACTCATATCAAGCCGCCGCCCGTCATGGCGCTCTCGGGGCGCGGGCTCGGGAATTTCGATAATCTCCAGCGCGCGGCCCTTCGCATCCCGCGCCGATTTCAGACGCGCCAGATTATCCCGCATCACCCGGTCATTCAAATCGCCCTTCGATTGAGGTGCATACACCATCACGCGGCCGGGCCCCGCAAAGCACGCGATGTTATCGACATGGCCATCGGTTTCATCATCTTCTAGACCTTCTCCCAACCAGATGATTTTGGTAGCGCCAAGATAAAGTGCCAAGCGCTCTTCGATCTGCTGTAAGCTCAAGTTCGGATTGCGATTGGCATTGAGCAAGCACTGCTCCGTCGTCATCAACGTCCCTTCGCCGTCGACCGAAAGCGAGCCGCCCTCCAGCACCATCGGCCCTTCATAGCGCCGCATATCCAGCGCCTCGATGATCCGCCCACTCAGGGCCGCGTCATTTTCATAGGGATGATATTTGTTCCCCCAACCGTTAAAGCGCCAATGCACACCGGCAACGCCGTCGCGGCCATCGGTTACAAACACCGGGCCGATATCGCGCGTCCACGAATCATCGATGTCGACTTCAAGAAATTCAATGCCCTTGCCCAGCGCCATCCGCGCTTCGTCCTTGTCTTGAGGACGCACGGCCATCGTTACTTTCTCGAACCCCGATATGGCACGTGCCACGCCCGCAAGGCCCACCTGCGCCCGCAACAGACCCTCCGCCGATCCCCACGGCTCCAACCGGCACGGCCACGCCATCCAGGTCCGCGCGTGGGGTGCCCATTCCGCCGGCATGTACAAACCGTCACGCACCGGGCAGCGATCATCGGCATCAAGTCGTTTTGTCATCGAATCTCACTATCTGTCAGTTGCAAGGGTCTTGGCAATTTGCGAGGCTCACGTTTCTTGCATGGCCAACCGGAATTCGCAAAGGGACTGCATCATGACCGGACGCATCGACGCGCACCTCAAAGACCTTGGAATCACTCTACCCAAAGCCGTCGCGCCGGTCGCAAATTATGTGCCCTTCGTCGTCAGCGGAAACCTGGTGTTTGTCTCAGGCCAGGTGACCTTGGGTCCGAACGGATTGGAATATGTGGGCCAGGTCGGCAAAGACTTCACCGTCGAACAAGGTCAAGCCGCAGCCAGGCTTTGCGCCTTGAACATCATAGCCCAGGTCCGCGAAGCCTGCGCCGGAAATCTCGACCGCGTCAAACGCTGCGTGAAACTCACCGGTTTCGTCAACGCCGTACCGGGCTTTGCTCAACATCCCGAAGTCGTCAACGGCGCTTCCGACACGATCGTCCAGGTCTTTGGTGACCGGGGCAAACACGCCCGCGCCGCCGTCGGTGCCGGCTCCCTGCCGCGAAACGTGGCGGTCGAGGTAGAAGCCATTTTCGAAATTGATTGAGTTGTGACACTGATATTTTCACCGCGGTGAATTTCTACCTTGACCAAGCTTCAACCAAGCGCACGCCTGATTGAATCAATCTCGGCGGTGTCACCTGCCTCATGGGATGCGCTGGCAAACCCGCATGGTGCGCCGTTCAACCCATTCGTCTCGCACGCGTTCCTTTTTGCGCTTGAGCAAAGCGGATCGGCAACACGGCAATCCGGCTGGCAACCCGCTCACCTCTTACTGGAACAACCAGGCGCTCTCGTGGGCGCCGCGCCGATGTACATCAAAAGCCATTCTTATGGCGAATACGTTTTCGACCATGGCTGGGCTCAGGCGTTCGAGCGCGCAGGTGGCGCGTATTATCCCAAACTTCAGATTACCGTACCCTTCACCCCGGCAAGCGGCCCACGCCTTTTGACCGGCGGAAATTCCCAACACCGTCAGGCCTTGGCGCGCGCCGTCATGGCCTTCGCGCAAAAACTTGTACTTTCATCCGTACACATCACATTTCAACAACAGGACGAAGCCGAAGCGCTGACCCAACTCGGCTTTTTGCCGCGCCATGATCAGCAGTTTCATTGGCAAAATGCGGGCTACCGGACCTTTGACGAGTTTCTCTCAGCCCTGTCCGCGATCAAGCGCAAAAATCTCCGCCGCGAACGCAAAGAAGCGCTCAGCGCCGGGATCGAGATCGAACTCCTGACCGGCAGCGATTTAAGAGAAGCGCACTGGGACGCCTTCTTCGAATTCTACACCGACACGGGCTCGCGCAAATGGGGTTCACCCTATCTCACGCGCAATTTCTTCAGCCTGATCTCACAAAGCATGGCTGACCAAACCTTGCTGATCATGGCCAAACGCCAAGGCCGCACTATCGCAGGCGCGCTAAACTTCATCGGCTCAGATACGCTCTATGGCCGCAATTGGGGGGCCATAGAGCACCACCCCTTCCTGCATTTCGAATTGTGCTACTATCAGGCGATTGAATTCGCGATTTCAAAAGGTCTGAAAACCGTTGAGGCCGGCGCCCAGGGCGAACACAAGCTGGCGCGTGGCTACCTGCCCGTACGCACGTACTCGTCCCACTGGATCGCCCATCCCGGTCTGCGCGATGCCGTCGCCCGCTACCTCAAAGAGGAACGCCGCGCTGTCGGCGAAGCGATCGAAGAATTGGGCGAACATTCTCCCTTCAGGAAACCGGAGTAACACCATGGCCTACGATCCCGACAACATATTCGCCAAGATCATTCGCGGTGAGGTGCCGTGCTTCAAGGTCTACGAAGACAACTCTACCATCGCCTTCCTGGACATCATGCCTCAGGCCGAAGGCCACACCTTGGTCATCCCGAAGGAACACGCAGAAACCATCTTTGACTTGAGCCCCGACAGCGCCGCCGCCTTGATCACCACAACACAAAAAGTGGCAGCAGCCGTCAAGCAAGTAACCAAACCGCCCGGCATAATGCTGGCACAATTGAATGGCGCCGCCGCAGGGCAAAGCGTGTTTCATATCCACTTTCACATTATTCCGCGCTCGGGCGGCATTGACCTGAACCTGCACGCGCGCGACAAAGCTGACTTCGACAAGTTGAAATCTCTGGCCGCCAAAATATCGGCCGCGCTGCAATAGGGCCTTAGGTATGACTAAAATCGCTGTCATTGGCGCAAGTAAAGGTTGTGGACTGGAAACCGTCAAGGATGCGCTGGTGCGCGGATGGTCGGTCACAGCCGTCGCGCGCAACCCCGGTCAATCAGCCCTCACCGACGCGCGGCTGGCCTGGTACAAAGGCGACGCGCGCAATGAACTCTTGCTTGAGCAGGCGATCAAAGGCTGTGACGCCGTAGCTGTCACTTTGGCAGCCCGCACTGGTCGCGAGACGGTAACAGTGTTTTCCGATGCCATCTCAACCATCCTGACCGTGATGAACCGGCAGGGCGTGAAACGTTTGATTTTTCTGAGCGGCATCGGCGCGGGCGACAGCAAGGGAAAAGGCGGGTTCTTGTATGAGAAAATCTTCTATCCGTTTATGTTGAAACGGAACTACGAAGACAAAGACCGCGCTGAATCGCTCATTATGAAAAGCCACAAAGACTGGACGATTCTGCGTCCCGGCCTGTTGACCAACCGCAAGAAACGGGGTCACGTAAAAGTCTTGTCGAAGCCCGGCGATTACCGCAACGGCTCGATCAGCCGCGCCGACGTCGGCAACTACATTTGTGACTGCATTCACAACAATCTCAACATCCACGAAACCCCGGTGTTGATTTCCTGAGCCATCCCGGCTCAATCGTTCAACACCACCGCAACCCGCATCTTGCCGCCGTCCGGCGTGAACATGACCAGAAATTTGCGCGTAATATCGCAGGCAGTGGCCAACCAATTTTCTTCCCAGGGCTGGCCACGGCGGCGAACCTTCGTCACCGCCGTATCGGTGAGGTACGCCGCTTCATCGCAATTTGATCTGATGGCGATACCATTGGCCTCACGAAACACCAGCTGCATGGCTTGCTGTTGATACTTGAGACCGGCGACCGTGCGCCCCGGAGCGGCGGCGCGAATCTCTGCCGGGCGGGTGCCCCGCGGAAAGACAAAGACATTGTGAACGCGCGTCGCCCAACACCCTTTGCCCAAAATCACGAAACGCCACACACCGGGCTTCGCGGGATCGACGCGCACCGACAAATCATCGACATCGACATAGTCGGCGCCAGAGAACACAAATACCCGCTTCCTGCCGCAAGGCGGCGCGATCAAACGGTCGAGACTGATCAGGGCCACCGCAATGCGATTGGCCATTTGCGGCGTCGTCTCCCCCCGCGCCAGCAACTGCGGGAAGTTTCCACGAATACTGATGTCTTCGTCCGCCCACACCGGACCGGCAAAGAGCAGAAAAGCAAAAACGATAAAACAAACGCGCGTCATTTCACCAATTCGGGCTCTTGAGGTTCGGATTCTTCGTCACTGTCTGTGTCTTCACCCTTGGTCTTCACTTTAACCGGCAAATGCGGCGCTTCAATGATGTCGAAGGTCAGGCCGGATTGGTCGTCCTTGAGCAACACGCGCACAGTGCCACCGCGCAACAGCCTGCCAAACAAAATTTCGTCAGCCAGCGGTTTCTTGATTTGATCCTGGATAAGCCGCGCCAGTGGCCGCGCCCCAAACGCTTCGTCATAGCCCCGCTCGGCCAGCCAGCGCGTCGCCTCCGTTGACAGCTCGAACGTCACATTCCGGTCACTCAGCTGCGCCTCAAGCTGCAGCACAAACTTCTCAACCACTCGTCCAACGGTTTCAGCGGTCAAGGCCTTGAACGGCACCACCGCATCAAGCCTGTTGCGGAACTCCGGCGTAAACAGCCGCTTGATCGCTTCGGAATCCTCGCCCTCACGCTTGCCGCGTCCGAAGCCGATCGATTCTTTCGCCGCGTCCGAGGCGCCCGCATTCGTGGTCATGATCAGCACCACATTGCGGAAGTCGATCTTTTTGCCGTTGTGATCGGTCAGCTTGCCGTGGTCCATCACTTGCAGCAGAATGTTGAAGATGTCCGGATGCGCCTTCTCGATTTCATCCAGCAGTAACACGCAATGCGGATGCTGATCGACACCGTCCGTCAGCAGGCCGCCCTGGTCAAAACCCACATAGCCCGGCGGCGCGCCAATCAGTCGGCTCACGGAATGGCGCTCCATATACTCCGACATATCAAAGCGTAACAGTTCAACGCCCATGATTTTGGCCAGCTGCTTGGCGACTTCCGTTTTGCCGACACCCGTGGGGCCCGAGAACAAATAACATCCGATCGGCTTCTCGGGATCACGCAAGCCCGCCCGCGCCATCTTGATCGCCGCCGTCAGCGCCGTGATGGCTTCAGCCTGACCAAAGACCACATGGCTCATATTCATTTCAAGATCGCGCAGCGACTCCGCGTCGTTCTTCGATACGGATTTCGGTGGTATGCGCGCCATCCGTGCGATCACATCTTCGATCTCTTTGACGCCGATCACTTTCTTGCGCTTGCCTTCCGGCAGCAGCATCTGCGACGCGCCGGTCTCGTCAATCACGTCAATTGCCTTGTCGGGCAGCTTGCGGTCATTGATGTATTTCGCCGAAAGCTCGACCGCCGCTTTCACCGCGTCGCTGGTATAGCGGACCTTGTGATAGCTCTCGTAATACGGCTTCAGACCCTTCAGGATCTTGATCGCATCGGGAATGGAGGGCTCACCCACATCAATTTTCTGAAAGCGCCGCGCCAGAGCGCGATCTTTTTCGAAGTGCTGGCGGAATTCCTTATAGGTCGTCGAACCGACACAGCGCAAAGTCCCCGACTGCAAGGCGGGCTTCAGCAGGTTCGACGCATCCATCGCCCCGCCGCTCGTCGCCCCGGCGCCAATCACCGTATGAATTTCATCGATGAACAAAATCGCGCCTTTGAAGTTCTCCAGCTCCTTCAGCACATTCTTCAGACGCTCTTCAAAATCCCCGCGATAGCGTGTCCCTGCAATCAGAGATCCCATGTCCAGCGAAAAGATTGTGCAGTCGCGCAAAACTTCCGGCACTTCATTGTTGATGATCTTGCGCGCCAGGCCTTCGGCGATCGCCGTCTTGCCCACGCCCGGATCGCCGACCAGCAAAGGATTGTTCTTTTGCCGGCGGCAAAGTATCTGGATGGTGCGGTCCACTTCGGCCTCACGCCCGATCAGGGGATCGATCTTGCCCTGCCGCGCCTTGGCATTGAGATTGACGCAATACGCTTCAAGCGCTTCGGTGCCCTGCTTGACCGCTTTCTCGCCGTCTTCTTCTTCATCGGCACCACGCACCGGCCGCGCCTCCGTGGCCCCCGGGCGCTTGGCGATACCGTGACTGATGTAACTGACGGCATCATAGCGCGTCATGTTCTGCTCACCCAGAAAATAGGCGGCATGACTTTCGCGCTCGGCAAAAATGGCGACAAGAATATTCGCGCCCGTCACCTCTTCGCGTCCCGACGATTGAACATGAATGACCGCGCGCTGGACAACCCGTTGAAAGCCCGCCGTCGGTTTGGCATCTTCGCCGTCATCGACGACAAGTGTCGACAAATCCGTATCGACATAAGACGCAAGCGTGCGCTTGAGCGCATCGACATCCACGCTGCACGCCCGCATCACGGCGATGGCGTCCTGGTCTTCGATCAGCGACAGGAGCAAATGCTCAAGCGTCGCATATTCGTGATTGCGCTCATTGGCGAGCGCCATCGCACGATGGAGCGTGCTCTGCAGGGATTTGGAAAAACTCGCCACTCGCTCTGCCTTTCGTAAACTGCGCGCCCCTAGAACCGGACCAGTCTATCATTCCTTTTCAAGTGTGCACTGTAATGGATGCTGATGCCGCCGGGCGAAATCGATCACTTGTGCAACCTTGGTTTCTGCAACTTCGTAGGTGTAGACCCCGCAAATGCCGACCCCTTGCCGGTGCACCGCCAGCATGATGACTTCTGCATCCTCGCGCCCCTTATTGAAAAACCGCTCAAGCACATGAACGACGAACTCCATCGGCGTGTAGTCGTCATTTAGCATAAGCACCTTGTAAAGGCTGGGCTTTTTGGTCTTGGGTCGCGTCTTTGTGACAAGACCGGTCGAGGGTCCCTGCCCATCGCGATCACCGTTTTGCTTCGTCATGCTAGCCGCAAAATCTTCCCATGTTTGACGTCATTCTGTGGAGTTCATTAAATATGATGCCCCCGCCGGATTGAAAGCACCAAGTTGAGCCTGGGTTACGGAATTTAGCGAGCCAACGGCTTAACGCTACTGTTGACAAGCGCCATCCACGCCAAAGTGCGGGCCCGGTTAACCCCTAGGTCCGACCGGCCATAGACCGACCGCGAATATATGGCGAGGGTCGATTTACCGCCCTTCACGTCCAGAAATTTTACCGCCACATGGTCTGGAAATCCAAACAGGGCCGATCGCACTATAAAATCATCATAAAGTCCCGCGTCGTCCGCGAAGGAATGCGATACCCGTTTCTGAGCAATGGCGGCGCTCAGGAATTCCTGCCGCAACTTTTTCGCCCCAACGCTATACACCGCTGACACAACGTCGGCTTTCGCGAATGGGCAAAAGCCCTCAGGGGCCATCAGAAATGTATTGGGCGTGCGCGGGCGCTTGAGTGTCGCAAAATCGATACGTTGCTGTGCTGTCATGCACGTCAGTCTACCCACCTGGCACCGAAAGCAAAAGGGCTCAGAGACAACAGCCTCCAAGCCCTTTCAACCAACTCTGATGTCTGCAAATTACTCGGCAGCGCGGGCGAACGGCGTACGAATATCCTGCATTTTCTCGGTGAATTCCGCGAAGCGCGCGCTGAACGGCTCAGCCGCCTGCTTGGCCGCACCCATCCAAAGATCGTTCATCTTCGTGGTCTGCGCGACATAGGCGTCAAGCGCAGACTTGGCGAAATCGCTTTGGACTTCCCACGCTTCGTGGACACTCTTGGCACCCGACACAGCCTTGAAAGCGGCGACGCCGTCTTCAACTTGCTGTTTGGAGAAATTGAAGATCTCTCCGTTGATGCGCTCAAAGACTTTGGCGAAGGCAGTCGAGGCCTGCATGTAGGCTTCAACATTTTCTTTTCCAAAGCCCGAGAACTTCTCGAATGACTTGGTCATCGTTTCAAATCCGTTTTTCATTGCCTCGTTCCCGTTTTTCATGACGTGCTCCTTGGCCTCGCTTGCCGGCTTTTGAGTGCTCTTGCGGGCCATTTTAAGGTTCCCTGATCAGATCGCTTCGCCGCATATTTGAATTAACCGTCAATTCTAAGCGGCAATACCAAATGCTGCACTGCAACATACGAGTTATATGAGGTATAGTGCCACGAATGTCAAGTAAAATTTGTGCGTCGCACAAAAAATTGTGCGACTGCACAAACTCTTTGTTAACCAAACAGCAACTGGAAATGTGTTCAAGATTGGCTAGCAGGAGTCGATTGACAGAGTGCTTAACCCTTGAGGCGGAATTCTTGTCCATGTTAACACTTTCCAAACCGGAAAAATCTGACAAACTGCGAACTAGCTGTCGGCCACGGTGGCATCGGTGAAAGTTCTGGTCTGCACTTTGTTGTAGGACTGAGTACGGAAAATGGTAGGGCGCGTGCGGCCACTCAGACTTTTGATATCAGTGCTGGTGATGCTCGGCATTGTGTTGTCGATTGCAACCGCCGATGCCGCGCGCAAAAAGAAGCGCGTGCGCCATTATCGCGCGCCCGAACCTTATGTCGAAAAATTCGCCGCCGTCGTCGTCGATGCCAACAGTGGCCGCGTTCTGCACGAGCGCATGTCGAACGATACCCGCTATCCAGCTTCGCTCACAAAAATGATGACGCTGTACATGCTGTTTGAGCAGATCAACCGCGGTAACATTTCCCTCTCCACAAGGTTGACGGCCTCGGCATATGCCGCCTCGCAAGACCCGACCAAACTTGGCATAGATGCGGGCGAAACGCTGACCGTCGAAGATGCCATCAAAGCCCTAATCGTACGCTCCGCCAACGATGTCGCCGTTATCGTCGCCGAGCACATCGGTGGCAGCGAGTATCAATTCGCTACCAAGATGACGCAAAAGGCGCGCGAACTTGGCATGACGCGCACCACCTTCGTCAACGCCTCCGGCCTGCCAGACACAAACCAGCGCTCCACCGCCAACGACCTCGTCATTCTAAGCCGGCGGTTGATCGGAGATTATTCCGAATTCTATCCCTATTTCCGCCTGCAGAGCTTCGTCTGGGGCGGCCGCAGTTACGCTGGCCACAACAACCTTTTGCGCTTCTTCGACGGCGCTGACGGCTTGAAAACCGGCTACACCCGCATGTCGGGATTCAATTTGGCAAGCTCGGCCACCCGTCAAGGCACGCGTCTGATTTCCATTGTCATGGGCGGACGCTCGGCCCGCGAACGCGACGTCATGACCGCCCAATTGCTCGAGACCGAGTTTACAAAACTGGGCCTCGGACGCCTCGCGCCGGTGGTCATAGCCATGTCACCTCTGGTTCTGGATGACGACGAAGCTGCAGCCGCGGAAGCCACCGAGCGCGCCAGCGAATCCAGGCCCCAGCCGCAATCCGCATCATCCGGGTCATCCGGCATCATTTCTGCGGCTAACGCCCAGCCCGCAGTCGTGGCATCGCTTGCCTCGTCACCGCGTGAATACGGACAAGGCGACACCGCAGATCAGGCGCGCCGCGGCATACCTGTGACTGGCGGCAAATGGGGCATCCAGGTTGGCGCCCACTCCTCTCGTGACAATGCCGAGAACCAGTTACAAAGTGTACGAACGCAAATGCGGGATCTGTTGTCCGGCGCCGCCAGTGCTGTTGTAGCGCTCGACGTCAACGGCGACACGTTTTTCCGTGTGCGCTTCGGAGCTTTCACGCCAAAGAAAGCCGAGACCCTCTGCGACCAAATCCAGAAACGCGGCGTCAGCTGCCTGGTGGTCACCGACGGCGCCTGGGATCAAGCGACGTCGCGCGCCAGCCTGCCGATCGCCGTCCGCTAACCGGCAGCAGCGACCTTCGCAAACTGCGGCAAGCGTAGCGCTGCAATCAACCCGCGCACTTCGGCCCGTGCAGCGATCTGGCTCATCGTGATCCCGCGTGTCTTGCCTTCCATCAGATCCAGCACCGTCAGCCCTTTGGGAAACAGTTCGCGATACACCACCCGCTCGCTCAGGCCCGGCGCCAGGCGAAACCCGATGCGCTGCGACAGCTTTGTCAATGCCTGGGTTACCCGCCTCTTGTTGTGCGTCTCCATGGCGGACATCCGGTTGCGCACCACCAGCCAGTCAATCGTCCGCCGCCGCTCTATCATCTGGCGCTTGCGGCTCTCCCAAACGAACTCCGCGTAGATGCTGGGCGTTTTGGCCTCGTACGTTTCAGGATCGACGCTGGCCAGCAACGCGAAGTCGACGAAACTGTCGTTCAGCGGTGACACGATGATCGTGGCACTCGCATGCGCCACCCGGCCCAATGCCGTATCCGCACCCGGACAATCGACAACGATGACATCGCATTCCTGACCCAATTCAGAAACCGCAAACTCAAAACTTGCCCGCTCCGGCGCCAGCGTGATCAGCTTTGGCAGTGCGACCGGCCGCCCCTGCCGCTCGGCCCACTGCGCCCGGTTGGCAAAGAAGTGCGAAAGGCTCTGCTGGCGGTGGTCGAGGTCGATCGCACCGGCCCTGAGACCCGCCGACATCAAGCCCGCAACCAGATGCAAGGCGACGGTCGATTTCCCCGACCCGCCTTTCTCGTTTCCAACCACAATCACTGGAGGCGTTATCCCACCCATGCCCCGTTACACCGAATGCCAAAAGGCGCTGATTCGCCTGGATCGCCCCAATTTAGCACCGGTGCCTGTCCTAATCTCGAGAAAAACCGGGAGACTTCCGCCACGAAACTCTGGGCGAACAGAACATCGGACACTGTCCTAAAACACTGTCCTGTTTGTCCTGTCTCAATTGTCCGATCGACCAACGAGACACAATTCTCCCCACGCAACCACTACCGCCCGAAAGAACCCTATTCAATTGTCAAGTCGCAGCGCCCGGCAGACCACCTGCCGGACGAAAATAATCACCGAAATATATAGGCCACCCGCTAAAGGGACATATAGGGAACAAACACGCTCCTGTCAAGCCCCCTGCCAAACGGCCGCATCACGGCCTTGTGATCGACCAGACGCATCCGCCCCGATAATCTGACACCAACAGGGAATTGACCATGCAGATCATGCGAGTGCTTGCTGTGGCAGCCACGGCGCTTTCCGCGCTTGGCGCCAACAGCTCCATCGCCCACGCCACGTGCCCGCCCGCGAACTATAGCCGCGCCCAACTCGATGGGCTCAAGGCGGCAAAATGGCTCATCGCCGATGACTCCGCGCGCAACGCCCTCGCCCGCGCCCTCACCGATTGCCTCACTTCACCCGACCCCGCACTGCGTGACGGGATCGCCTACGAAGCATTGTTCCATTTCCTGCGCGCCCGCCTGCTCACGGACGGCACCATGCTGTCCCTGCAAGACGATCTCGAAGTACGCCTCACCGCCCCCGAAGGCGCCGGCTTCGAACGCCCCTTCGCTGCACTGGCGCTCGCCGAAATCGCCCGCGCCGACCGCATCAAGACATTTCTTACCCCGCAACGCCGCGCCCGCCTGCTCACGGCCGGCGTGACCTATCTCACTGGCGTGCGCGACTATCGCGGCTTCGATGATCGCGAGGGCTGGCGCCACGGCATCGCGCACGGCGCCGATCTGATGCTGCAGCTGGCGCTCAACCCGGCGTTTGCCAAGCCCGACCTTCAACGCATTTGTGACGCGATAGCATTGCAGATTTCACCGCCCAGTCACTCCTACATTTTCGGCGAACCCCAGCGTCTCGCCGCCCCCATTCTCCAAATCGCCCAGCGAAATCTTTTCAGCCAGGCCGAATGGAGCGCATGGCTCGAACAAGTGGCCGCCCCCGCACCGCTCGCCTCATGGAACGATGCCTACGCGTCGACGGCCAACCTGGCACGCCTCCACAACGTTGATGCCTTCATGCAAACACTCTATCTCAATGCGCGGCTCAACAAGAGCGCGGACGACGACACCCTGCTCCCCGGCGCCGAGGCCGCTATTCGAGCACTGCCGTAACAAACGCCCCTCACCGCGCCTCTGTTTCATGCGGCACTGGCACGAAGGCTGGAGCTTTACAGGCCTTCATCCCGTCGATCAGCGCGCTGCGTTGTGCCAGGTGATTGAGATAGTCGTAGAACAAAGGCTCGGGCATCAGCAGGTTTCCGGCATGCTCGGGGCCTTGCGTCGAGACGAAGACACCCCCGAAGGTTTGCCACTCCCGCCACCCATTCCAGCCGAGCCCTCGCAACCACGCCGCCGCAGCGCCAGGGATCCTCAGTGTCGTAGCAAATCCACCGCGCAAGTCCGCACGCGACCATGTCCCCGCCACCATCCGGGGCTCCCTAAAAGTATACGAGCAACCAAAAAGTGGGAACCGGTTGGCGACACCCAGTTCGCGGTCGAAGAATGCACCCGACCATACGCGCCGGTACAACCGGCGCCGGTCCGGCCCCCGAAAGCGGCGCGCGATCAAGCCCGAGGGTTGTGAGATCGTACCTGGCGCCGATTGCTCGATCTCCATCACCTGTCCAGGCTTGACCTTTTGGGCCTTCAGGCAATTCCCGCGGCAATCGGAAAAGAGCCGGCCATGGAGCGGAAACAGCCACGCCGGCGGCGCATTTGAAACCGACCCGCGCGGCGCCAGCGGCCGATGCACGCGCTCTGGCTCGCCCACTGGAAACTCGCCCGGCCGCACCACGCTGGGACAGCCGTCAGCTAATGGGCCGCTTGGCATGACGTAGTAAGTGTCCTCCCGCGTCTGCGTGGGTTGTCCCAACGGCGGGTTGTTGACAAAGCTGACATCGATGGGCCCGCTCAGCGTGCTCGCGGCTTGCGACTTCAGTCGCCTGCACAAAGGCTCCTGCTCCGCGCCGCGCCACGCCTGCCGGTTGCTGCGCGGCCCGTCCGGCGTTTTAATTTCAATCCCGATCCCGAACCACGATCCATAAGTGCTCGACTTGCGATCCCTCACACTCCCGAATAAAGCTCCGAGGAACACTTCTGGATAGCGCGTCTCTATCACCACGCGAGCGGGCAGGCTGGGACCAATGATAGGACGCAGAAGATAATTGAGCGGAAACCAAAGCGGTGTGTACTCCGCATAGATGCGTTCGTAGAACGGCATCGCGTTCCAATCTTTCTCGCGTCGCAAAGTGTCGCCATAACGGTCGGCAAGGATCGCTGCGTCCACGACCCGCGCCAACAAGGGCACAACGATTTCCTCGTTCCGTTCGTGACTCCACAATCTCAGCCACCAGCTTCGCTTTGTCTCCGGCTGACTTTCGAATTTCAGCCGCACGAACTGCCCGACCGCCTCCTCCGGTCCTTCCGGCAAACACGGTTGCTCCAGCACCATCGGGCTCTTGCCCCAAGGTTTAGGAAACTCGAGGAACGCAGGAACCAGTTTGGCGGGCCCCTCCTCTTCCTCCTCCCGGCGTACAACATGCTCTCGATACTTGCGCCGGTCCCCCGCTGCCATGCGGTACTCCGTGCGCAAGACCGGGAGCGTTCCGTCTTTGAGAAACTTCGAAATGGCATCGCGCCGCGCCTTCGCACTCGCCCGAGCCACACCGATCGACTGCCGGAGAAACAGCGGGTGCACTTTATCGATGAAAAGCGAAAGTATTCGTTGCCGAACGGTCGGGAGCCATCTCAACAACTCGAATATCCGCGTCATCATCATCATGAGGGGAAATAAAACGGTCACCGCAAATGAAAACGCGATCAAAATCAAAACAGCCTGTACCGACCGTTGCTGTCCGCCGCTCCCCGCGAACGCATGCGCCACGAGCGTGCCGAATTCGTTGAAAAGCGGTACGAACGGCTCGACAACGCAAGCCCCGATCATGTGCATCAGCCAAAGGAACGCGATCCAGCCTGTTGCCTTGAACAAACCGCCTACGAGCAAAGGTGCAATCCTGTCTGCGGCCCATGCGACGATGTAATAGAATGTCAGCGACAAAATCGCGTAAAAAGTGAGACACACGCTGTAGAGCAAGCTCCGACCCAACAATGCGAAAGAGCCCAGAATTTTGCTCCAGTCGGAAGGTTTCTCGCACAACTGTGCACAGCACTGGGCGCAACATTCACTGCAACTCGCGGGCTGTGTGGCCAATTGCATAGCGATCGCGTCCAGGATTTGCGAAACCAGGGTTCCGGTTTCAGACCACTGCCTGACCAGGGTTGACCAGTGTTGAAACAAGATGCCCCAGACGTAAGATGCGCCCGCCGACAGCCAGCCCCATACTTCGGCGGCATTGGCACCCGCCCACGAGGCCCACTCGGGCGCCAACACGGAGAGGAAATCGATAGCGCGCGCACACTCGATAGCCCAGTAAATCAACACCGCCGCGACGACAGTGAAGATCACCAGCACAACGAATTCCCCTACTGCGTGCCCGACGCTCCTGATTGCGTTCATCCCCTTCTGCCCCCCAAGGCAGACGGGCAAACCATGTGGTCTATGGCCTAACCTGACAAGTGTATCCGGGCGACAAATGCCCAACAAATGAGGTGCCGCAGGGTTGCACACACGCGAGGGAAGTGGGCGACGCTACCCACTCGCCCGGGAAGTGTTCGCACTCTCCAAACAAGCAAGCCAACGCCCTCCTGCTCGCCTCACGCGCGAAACAGCCTGCCACTATTAAAGGGACATGATAAAACTCACAACCTGCGGCGCAGGTCCTGGTTCAGTTCCTGCACCTGGAGCGGTTCGTCGAGGCGGGACTTGTACGCAAGTTCGTTCTCGAATACGCGCATCACATAGTTGCGCGTTTCGTCGAACGGGATGGTTTCGATCCAGTCCACGGCATCGATTTCTGGGTCGCGAGGATCGCCACGCAGGGTGATCCAGCCCTGGATGCGCGAACGGCCGGCGTTATAGGCAGCAATCGTCAGCACGTACGAGCCGCCAAACGCCTCGAGGAGGTCTTTCACATGATAGCAACCGATGGCGAGGTTCGTCTGGGGCAGAAACAGATCGCCGGCACCGGCGTAGGGCAGTTTGTAACGGCGCGCCACATCCTGCGCCGTAGAGGGCAGGATCTGCAAAAGCCCACGCGCGTTTGCGGTGCTGGCGGCCCCTGGATCGAACTCGCTCTCCTGCCTGGCAAGCGCAAGGATCAGTGAAGGCGGCACGCCCGCCACGGCACAACTGGCTGGCAGCTCGGCCAGCGGGTAGAGCTCATCCAATCTGGTGACACCAAGGGTTTGCGCTTTCTTGGCACTGCGCAAGGCGGCATAGGAGTTGCCTTTTCCTGCAAGCCGCGCGCTGAGCGCGGCAGCACAGCCCGCCGTCTGGCAGACATCAATGGCGGCATTGGCAAAGACGTTGGCGCGGCGAGCATCGCCGATGAGAAAGAGCGTGTTGGAGGCCAGCACGAGCTCTTCGATGCCTTCGGTCGCGGGCGCGGCGGAAGGTTTCACCGACGGACTTGCGCCGGGTTTGGACCCTGTTTTCATCTCGAGCGCGAGACGGCCGTAAAAAGTCGTGGGCTCCGCGGCAGCGATCGCCAGCGATTGCTGCGCACTCGCCTCATCATCTAGGGCCTTGAACGCCTGCGCTTTCCAATAGTGAGCGCGGGCGCGAGACACCGGCGACTTTGCAGCCCGTTCCAGGTTCTGGAAATGCACCAAGGCCGCCTTGGCCTTGTCGAGTTTGCGCAGCGCAATCCAGCCGGACAGAAATTCCGCCTCCAGATAGAGTGCGATTTCGGTGCCGGCTGACAACTGTGTCCCCGACGCCAGCCTGTAGGCGGCGCCGTAGTCCGGTGTGTCAAGCGCAGTACGTGCGGCGAGATTGTGTTCCGGCCACCACACGCGCGCATACTGTGAAGGCAGGGCGCCGGTTTCATCAGCTCGCATGAGCAGTGGCCAGGACTCCGTGCTCTTGCCAGATTTTCTGAGCGCCACGCCTTGGTCATAAATGAGGCTGGCGGCCCAGGACGGGCTTGGAGCGCCTTCCACGGCGTCTTCCAGTTCAACAGCACTTCCAGACTGGATCTTGATCCTTGCACCGGCCGCACCTTGCGCCTTGGGCGACAGCAAGGGCAGCAGCTCGTTGGCGCCCTGCCCATTCCGGTTCCACAACAAAGCGTCGGCACGCGCGAGATGGTCGTCTGCGGAAAGCGGCATAAGCGAGGCGCCTGCCCAGTCCTGGTAATCCGAGAAGTTCAGCACCAGTGCGAGCCAGCATCGCCTGACGCTGGCAAGTGCATCAATATTGCGATCATGCGCGAACAGGAATTTTGCATACGCAAGACAGCCACCACTGGTGCGGGGCGGGCGGGCTTTGAACCAGTCAGTGCCCTTGGTTTCGATGAGGTTTTCGGCCAGAATTGCTTCCTCGCCGCGCTGCACGATAGTGCCTCGACCGGGCCAGGTGGCATGCGCTGTCAGAAACTCATTGATCTCGTCGAAGGTCGCACCGGACCCGGAAGTAGAAACATAGCGCCATTGCACGAGGTCGCGCATGATCGGCGATTGTCCTGCGGTTAGCGTTTTGGCGCCCGCCCAGTCTTTGGCGTCCTGCGCCGCAAAGGCCTTGGCGAGCGCGTCACTATCCCGTGCGCCGGTGGCAGGAGAAGAAACAGCAACCGGGGATGCCAGCATCATTACGACGAAAATGCACGCCACAAATCTATTGATCATTTTATCAGGGGACACTTTACGACTTGACATTCGCCAGGGATTCCTGCGCAGGGTTGATTGGCACGGGCGGTCGTCCCGGATACTCCCTACCACATAACCCATTACAGCTCCCCCCGCCAGATCCACAGAAATCATTGCCCTTCGCCCGCGTGCGGGAACCTGCGATAACCGTTGAGAAATATGTCATGTCTCCGTATTACTCGCTGACATCAACAAACTCGGAGGACAACGCGCCATGCAGCTGAAAGACCGGATCATTGTCATAACCGGTGCCGCCAGCGGCATCGGCCGCGCCATGGCCGTGCGCTTCGCCAGGGAAGGTGCCAAACTCGTCGTTTGTGCCGACCTCAACGGCGCGGGTGCCAGGGCAGTGGCAGACGAAATCGGCGGCGTTGCGTTCGAAACCAACGTCGCCAGGGAAGACGACATCCGCCATCTGATCGAACGCGTCGAGACCGATCACGGCCCCATCGGTCTTTTCTGCTCGAACGCCGGCATCGGCGTCCCCGGCGGGGCGGAAGCGTCGAACGAAAATTGGGATCGCATCTGGGACATCAACGTCATGGCGCATGTCTGGGCGGCGCGCCACCTGGTGCCTCGCATGATCGCACGCGGCGGCGGTTACCTGCTCAACACCGCCTCCGCCGCAGGCCTCCTCTCGCAAATCGGCTCGGCACCTTATGCGGTGACAAAGCACGCAGCCGTGGGACTCGCCGAATGGCTCGCCATCACGCACGGCGATCAAGGCATCAAAGTCTCTGTATTATGTCCCCAGGCCGTGCGCACGGCGATGACCGCAGGCAACCCCGATGGCGTCGCCTCGATCGACGGCATGATGGAGCCCGATACCGTGGCCGAAGCCTGCGTGCGCGCAATCGAGGCCGAAGACTTCCTGATCCTGCCCCACCCCGAAGTGCTTGAATACATGCGCCGCAAAACTGGCGACTACAACCGCTGGATCGCCGGCATGCGCAAACTGAACCGGAAATTTCGCGGCTGAGACATTGCGCGATGGCCGGCCTGGAATGCGCAAGCCGCAAGCCTCAGCGCGCCCGGCGTAACATCGGCGTTACCACCGGTGACTTGCCCGATTGAATCCGCCCCATCACCTCGAAGCCATGCCGCTCGTAAAATGGAATGTTGCGCGGGTTCGACGATTCGAGATAGGCGGGCAGTCCCTCGCCGTCGATACGCGCCAGCGCATGCTTCATCAATAGTGCGCCCAAGCCCTTGCCTTGCCGGTGCACATCGACTCCTAGCACGGCCAGATACCAATGCGGTTCTTGCGGATGAAACTGCCCCATCTGCTCCACGATGCCGACAAGGTCGCCGCTCACTTTCTCGGTCGCCACCCGCTCAATCAGCCCACCCATAGCCTCTTCATCGACACCTACGCCCGGCGGCAACCAGAATGCGGCGGCAGAAAAATCATCCAGGCAATGCGCCGTGCCATGCTCCAGCGCCCGCCCGCCCAGCGCAAACTGCGCCGCACCCAGATTTTGCAGATAAACGCTCCCATCCGCCATGATCC